>OJRO01000404.1_pt1 | contig 45204 bp, 40 predicted proteins | sample 1599221 | NCBI WGS metagenome assembly OJRO01 (sample SAMN03922449, study PRJEB24848) | human gut metagenome | isolation source: stool sample | host: Homo sapiens | place: Germany | collected 2009-11
AAATGTTCGTACAATCGCCGCAACCGGGCCTTGTCGATCTCTTTCACTGTATCCCAGGAAAGATTCGTTTCTTGAGCAGCGTAAGCCACCGTTTCTTCAAGCGTTCTGTGCTCAACGTGCTCGCGTAATCGCTCGGTATGCCGCTTGAACGGCGCAAGCCATTCTACGGCTTCCATTGGATGTCCTTTGCAATGAAGGCAGTCCACTCGTCGAAATGTCACGTTGAGCTTAACAAAATACCCTAAAAGGGAGCACTCCTTGATTCTTCTGGAAACATAGCTGTGACCGAGCGGTGCCTCATGGCGGCAGCGCGAACATATCGGCATTGATCCTTCGACAGGTCGCAAATCAAGAATGAGAGTCTTCCTGCCATCTACGGGCGAGACTTGAATCTTGAAAGAAGTGATCTGGAAGCCGGGCCATGGATCGAGAGATTTGAAAAGTTGCCCTACAATATTGGTCATAGCGCTCATCCTTTTTTCGCGGTTCTTCTCTAGTAACTTGAATCTGCCTGAAATTGGGAGTGAGCGCTACTTTTTTTCTTGGAGGGAGTCGACCAGACTTTTTCTTAAAAGTCAAGGCCGCGTTCCACGGACTTCCGAGAAGAACCTTTTTTTCAGGGACCAGTCCCTCAAAAAAGCGACGGATTCCGGAAGGAATCCGCCTGTGCGGAATGCACGAAATGGGAGAACTTGCTGAGAGACCTTGTGAGGATCAGTGTTCGCCTGCGGCGTTGAGCACGGCGACCATGTCCTCGAGGTACATGCGGGCGCGGTCAAGCGGAGACATCGTCAGGGCAAGGTTCGCGTTGCAGACCTCGATGGAGATCGGCAGGTGCTTGAGAAGCTGCACGAGGTAGGCAGCGCCGGTGCCCGAAGACAGGCGGAAGTTGCGGGCCTGATAGAGGATGCCGTCCATCGTGTCGGGCATTTCGGCCGTGATGGCGCACATCTGGCAGTACTTGAGCGAGCCGGCGGGCAGGTTGTCGATGTCCTTGTAGTCGTTCTTGGCGCGGTAGAAATGGATCGGGTCGACGAGGCAGCCTGCGTTCGGACGGTTGATCTTGCGGAGGATCTCACCGTGCTGCTTGACGGTCGAGACGTTGCATCAGGGCATCGGCTCGATGCTGAGGTTGAGGCCGTACGGATGGGCGAGCTCGCAGAGTTCGGCGTAGTTGTCCGTCAGGCGGTTGATGTCGGGGTCGTTGCCTGCGCAGAGCACCTGAGTGGCGCCGAGGCGGGTGCCGGTTTCGAAGAAGGCCTTCCAGTTTACGGCACGAGTGTCGGGCTTGATGCGGAGAATTTCGATGTCGAGGACCTTGATGCCGGTGGCCTTCAGATTGGCTTCGACTTCACGGATCATGGGCGTGTTGCCGATCATGTCGTACTGCGTTTCGGTCGGGGTGGCGGGCACGAGGCGGATGCCGACGTGGCTGTAGCCCGCCTTGGCGGCGCAGAGCACCTGATTGGCGGGAGAGACGTCGAGAATGGTGAGGGCGGCCAGACTGATCGGACGCGGAAGCTTCAGTGGCTCGTAGCTGCGGTCCTGGAGCGTGACGGGGGCGACCTTCGCGGAGGCGGCACCCTGAAGGAAGCGGCGGCGATTCGAAAGCATGATGTTTTTCTCCTTGGTTGATATGGTTGAGGCGCCCTCCAGGGACCGTGTCCGGCCCCGCGCCCTAAGCATGTCCTTCATCCTAAAGAACTAATCCGAACGCCGATACGGCTCGTGGGAGGTGGCCGCGAGCGGTGGCGAAAACCCTCTGTTCGGGAAAACCAATCTGGTCAAGGCACACACGAAGGGATAGCCTTTTCAGTAATCACTTTTCCGAAGGCTTCTGATGCACAGCCAAAAGCAAATTCTCCTCATGATCGTCCTTGCCGCACTTGTCATGCGCGGGCCCATCAATGCAGTGGGTCCGATGGCGCCCGTCGTTCGCGATGTCTTCGATCTGCCGTGGGAGGCTTTCGGCGTACTCGCAGGCATTCCGACCATGGCCTTTGGACTCTGTAGCCTCGCTGTCCTGCCGCTTGTGGCCGGATTCGGAAGTAGAACCTTCGCCGTCGCTGCTCTGACCGGAGCCGCACTCGGATCCTTCGTCCGATGCATCGAGTGGATGCCCGCTCTCTTTCTCGGAACGCTGATTCTGAGCGTTTCAATCGCGGGCCTGAACGTCTGGGTTCCCTCTGTCATCAAGGTGGTCTTTCATGACCGCCAGTCTCAGGTGATGGGCGTCTATACGGCGGTGCTCAGCATCAGCGGCCTGCTGGGTACGGCCTCGGTCATGCCGGCTCTGGAGGCGGGCGGCGTCTGGTGGGGTCCTTTTGCAGTCTGGGGATTGGCGGCTCTTGCGCCGCTTGTCTGGGCAGTGGGTTTTGGAGGCGTTCCTCTGCCCGTTCCAGAACGGAAGGAAAAGCGTCTAGAGAAGAGCGGAGCTCCCGTTGCACTTCTCGTGTTGTTCGTTGCTATTCAGGCGGGGCTCACCTTCACCGTTGCGTCGATGATGCCCTCAGGGCTTGAGGCTGCGGGCTTTTCCAGACCTGATGCGGTCAATGCCGTGACGTTCTACCTTGGCGCCATGTTTGCCGGATCTCTCGGGTGCGGCTTTCTGCCTGTGGCGAGAACAATCTATCCTGTGGTCGGCGCCGTTTATCTGACGGGGCTCTGGATCTGGATGGAGGGGGTCGGAGGATTCGCAGGCCTCATGGGAGCGGCGCTTGTAATGGGCGTGCTGCAGGGAGCATTCGTGACGATTTCGCTGACCGCCGTGACGAAGAAGACGCCGGAAGCTGACATTCTTCGCGTGACGGGGCTCGTTCAGTGCGGCGGTTACCTGCTGGCCGGCCTTGCACCCATGATGGCGGGCGCCTGGGCTTCGGCCTTCGGATTCGGCCGCATGCCCGTGCTTCTCATGATCCTCGTGCTCATGTGGTGCGTGGTGGCGTGGCTTGTTGCGGGAAGACCTGATGCAACGGATGGCGCGCCTCGGCGTAAATGTGCGTGTCTACCCTGACTGAAGATCAGACGTGAACGATGAGGAGCCTCAGTAAGAGCTGAAGCTTTTAGAATTATCCGAAGCGAACTTGAGGACACTGTACGTCGTGACTGCATTTCCCGTCCGCCTTAAAGCGACATGTCTGGCATTTCTTTTTGGCGCCTCCGCCGCAATTGCCGCTGAGACGGGGATGGTCGCACCCTCCGGGGACGCTTCAGGTGTTGTGCGTGTTGGACTTGTCGACACCTTTACACCGAGCTTTTATATTGACGTCTATACGCCGCTTATCGAGTCGCTCAAGGCCAGACTGCCGCAGTACAGGTTCGAGACGAAGGAGATTTCTCATGCCGATGCAATGAAGCCCGAGTCTGTGGAGAACATCGACTTCGTCATCGTGTCTAGTGGAGGAGCGCGCATGCTTTCGCGTGCGGGGCTCCAGCAGATTGCAACGCTTCGCAAGAGTCGATGTGCAGATGTTAGCCGCAGTGTAGGCGCAGTCTTTCTCGTATCGGCGGGAAGTCCCGTGCAGACGATCGAAGACCTGCGGGGCCGCAGGGTGGCCGCGACGGCACCTTGGTCTTTTGAGGGGTGGCTCATTCCTCAAGGAGAGATCGCCAGACGTGGGTTCGATCCCGAGGACTTCTTTCGTGAAGTGACTTTCACAGAATGGAACTTTCCCGATGTGCTCACGCTTGTGGTGACGGGCATGAGCGATGCGGGCGTGCTTCCTGCGTGTGAGCTTGAGCAGGCGGTCAGAACAGGCGTTATACAGGCCGAGGATGTGAGGATCGTCGGCGAACGTCCCGAAAGGGCGGCAGGCGGCTGTGCAACTTCGACCGAACTCTATCCCGACCTAATGTTCGCTTCTTCCCCATCGGCGGATCCCGATGTGGTGAAGGCAGTAACTGTGGCCCTTCTTTCGATGCCTGCCGATGCCAATGGTCTTGACTGGCTGTCAAACACTCGCATGCAGGGGGTGGAGGCGCTTCTTGTTCGGCTGAAAATCGGTCCATACGCCTATCTGAGGGACAATTCGATCACGGCACTTGCGCTCCGTTGGCGCAATGAGCTTGCGGTCATGGGGCTGGTTCTGCTTCTTCTGCTTGTGCATCACTGGCGCGTCAACCGTCTTCTCAAGCGCAGGACGGCAGAACTCAGGGCTGAGGAGAGTGCAAGAGGAGCGGCCGCCGAAGCCCTCAGGGCCAGTCAGGAGAACCTCGCGCTTGTTGAGCGTGCAGGCATGGCCTCTCAACTCGCCGCCATGTTTGCACACGAGATCAAGCAGCCTCTGACGAGCATCGCCAATTATCTGACGGGTATCAGGTTGATGATGAAAATGGGAAACTTTGATGTTCCCAAGTGGACCGAGGCTCTGTCGGCAGCCGAGCACGAGACGCACAGGGCGGCGGACATCATCGAGCGCGTTCGCACGGTTCTTCGAAAGGAAACGCCTGGATTCGAGCCCGTCGACGTACGGGGTCTTGTCGGTGAGGCGCTGAAGCATGCGGGGCACTTGTCCGAGGTGGTCGACGTAAAGACCGTGTTTCCTGACGAAGAGGTACTGGTGAAGGGGGATGCGCTTGAACTGGAGCTCGTGGTTGTGAACTTCCTCAAGAATGCGGTCAGGGCGGTTGCTGATCTTCCCTCTCGGAGCTCGATTGTTGTTGAGGTCTTCTGTCAGAACGAGATCGTTGAGGTGAGCGTTCTCGACGAAGGACCTGCCGTCTCCGATGAGGTGTTCGGAGCGCTGGGCAAACTTACGAAAAGCGTTAGTAAGGAAGGACTTGGGTTCGGACTTTTCATTGCATCCTCTATTGCCGAGATGCATCGGGGCCATCTCGCCTTTGCGCGCAGAACTCCCCAGGGGCTGAAGGCCTCGCTCGTGCTCCCGCGACTGCGGGAGCTCAACATCAACAATCAGGAATGGAAACATGAAGCAGGTGCCTTTGATTCGCATCGTTGACGACGATCCTAGCGTGGGAGCATCCTTCAGATTTGTGCTTGAGGCCGTGGGCTATCAGGTGAGGACCTATGAATCCGCAGCTGAGTTTCTTGACGGTGATGATCCTACCCGCGAAGGCTGCATGCTTCTCGACGTGCGCATGCCTGGGCTGTCCGGTCCCGAACTTCAGACAAGACTCGCGGAGATGAAGTGTGATCTGCCGATCATCTTTCTGACGGCTCACGGCGAAGTCCGCATGGCGGTGGAGGCCGTGCAGGCAGGGGCCCTCGACTTTCTCGAAAAGCCTGTCGATGCCGAAGCGCTTCTGCCGCTTCTCGCACGAGGGTGTGAACTTCATAGGCGGAGAAGGGCTGTCGCAAGGGATCTGAAGCGGGCTGAGGTTCTCTGGAACGAACTCACTGATGCGGAACGGCGGACGGCAGAGCTTGTCGCCAAGGGGCTCCCCAACCGGCAGGCGGCTGAAATTCTGGGCCTTTCGGAGGACACCGTCAGAAGCCGAAGGGCGTCAGTGTTCGGAAAGCTTGAGCTTCACAATGCAGCAGAACTCTCTGAGTTTCTGCATGACATGGCGGAGCTCAGAACTGAGGCACACTGGTGGAGGACGGCAGAATGAGGAGGCGGACTTTGTGCGCGGCGAGCGCGCTTGCCATGATGACTCCTATCCCTGTGAGCGCGTTTTCGTTCGCGGAAGACGAATTTGACGTCGTGGTGGCGGGGGCTGGCGGTGCGGGGCTTGCCGCCGCACTTTCAGCCGCCGAGCAAGGAGCGTCGGTGCTGCTTGTCGAGAAGATGGCGGCGATCGGCGGCAACACGTTGCGTGCAAGCGGTCTGTTCAATGCGTCTGATCCTGCCCGTCAGGAGCCGATGGGTATCACGGACTCCCCTTCCTGGCACTATGAACAGACGATGGCGTCAGGACACGGCCGAAACGACCCGGCTGTTGTGAGGCGCTTCGTGTGCGAAGCGTTGCCAACCTTGAAGTGGCTTGAGTCTCTTGGCGTTCGATTCATGCCCGAAACTGTCGCCACCTGGGGCGCAGAATGGCCGCGTGGCCACAAGCCCACGCAACCGAGGGGGGCAGGCCTACATCCGGACGCTTTCCTCGGAGTGCATAAGGCGTGGCGTAAAGATCCGCACAAGATGTGCCATGACGAGGCTTCTAATGAAGAACGGCCGAGCAGCAAGCATCGAAGTCGAGGATCTTTCCTCCGGAAGAGGGAAGGACAAGATGATCTTTCATGCCAGAAAGGCCGTCATTCTGACGGCGGGAGGCTTTGCGGCGAATCCTGAACTGGTGGAAAGCTACAGGGCTGACCTTGCTGGCATTCCTACGGACAACAATCCTGGGAGTACGGGCGAGGTCATGCTTGAGGCGATAAGGGCTGGTGCCGCTTCGAACGCGCTCGAATGCATTCAGTGCGTGCCGGGCGCCCCTGAAGGACGGGGCTTCCAGGTGAGACTTGATCTGGACGCGGGCCGTGTTCTGATGGTGGATGGCGGAGGACGCCGCTTTATTGACGAGGACGGCTCGCGTGACGGACTCGCGAAGGCGATACTCGCCAGACCCAGAGGGTCCGTCTGGATGGTGACAGACGATGGCGCGGTCAAAGCCATGGATCTTATCAGCAGAAAGGACGTCTACAGAGGGTTGCAGACGGGCGACGCGCTCCGTGCCGATTCCTGGGATGCATTGGCTCTGCTGATGGGTGTCGATGCAGATGCGCTCAAGGACAGTGTCCGTGTTTTCAACGTCGAAGCAGGTATGGGCGGCGGCAAGTGCGCGCGTGTACGCTGCCTGCAGCTGTCGGAGCCGCCCTATTGGGCGTCAAGAGTCGTCCTCAATATTCACACGACGATGGGAGGACTCGTCATTACGCCTGACGCACAGGTTGTTGGACTCGACGGCAAGCCGGTGACCGGACTCTTTGCAGCCGGGGAGATCACGGGGAGCGTGCACGGTGAAAACCGCATGGGCGGCAATGGCATCGCCGATGCGCTAACTTTCGGTCGGATTGCGGGAAGGACGGCGGTTCTCAAGCGTTGAGATCACTTTTTGTCAGTCTTGTCAAGATCCCGATGTGCTTTAGATTCCGTCGGGAGGAGCATATAGTCGATTTCAAGCGATGCGGGAGCACAACCGCATCGGGACCATAAAGACTAATGGAGAACAGGCAAATGACTACCTCTCGTCGTGAATTCTTCAAGACCGCCGCCATGGGAGCGGTTGGTGCAGGTGCTGCATTTGGCACGGTTGCCGCTGAAGCCAAGGCTGCGGCCCCCTCCAAGTACGACATCATCATTTTGGGCGCTGGTTGTGGCGGCCTCACCTGTGCCGTGCGCGCGGCTGAAAACGGCCTCAAGCCGCTTCTTCTTGAAAAGATGGCCATGCCTGCGGGCAACACGATTTATGCTGCGGGCTTCCTCCTTGGCGTCAACACCTCCTTCCAGAAGGCCAAGAATGTTCAGGGCGATTCCGCCGAACAGTTCCTCAAGGACTGGATGAAGGTCACGCAGGGCAAGGCTGATGAAAAGCTCGCTCGTGTTGTTTGCGAAAACGCCGATGCCACCCTTGAATGGCTTCACGGTTATTGCGGCATCAACTTTGCGGCAGGTTCCAAGCTTGTCTGGCCGATGCTTTCCCGCGCACATCTCGTTGTTGGCGAACACAAGCCGGGTGGCGGCGAGCTGGCCCTGACGCTCATGAAGAAGGCCAAGGAGCTTGGTGTCGAGATCCGCTTCAACACGAAGGCCGTGGCACTGCTTTCCGATGAAAAGACGGGCGCCGTGAACGGCGTGCGCGTCAAGACGAAGGAAGGTCTCTCCGAGATCCATTCGAAGTTCGGCGTCGTGCTGGCCACGGGCGGCTTCTCCGCCAATCAGGCCATGGTCACGCAGTACATCGGTTCGGGTGGTGCCAAGATGCCGATCCGCGGTTCGCGCATCATCGCAGGTGAGAACATCAATCTTGCGCTCCCGTTCATGCCGAAGATCGTCAACGTTGACCAATACCACTGCGGTCCGATCTACGGTCCGACCGGCGCGAATCCGCTCAACATCGTCAATAACGGCATCTGCGTCAATGACAAGGGCGAACGCTTCACGGACGAAGGCCAGACCTACGTGCAGATGTCTCGAGACGTTGCGGCCATGACCAAGGCCAACTGGGCGTACATGATCGTCGACCAGGCGGGACATGACGTGCCGATTCTTGCCAACGACTGGGAGTCCTACAAACGCACCAAGGCTCCCGTGTACGTCGGTCAGACGCTTGACGAAGCGGCCGAAAAGGCAGGTCTTCCCGTTGACGCCGTCAAGGCCACTGTCAAGGCTTACAACGAGGCGATCGCTGCGGGCAAGGGCAAGACCCTGACGCCGGTCAACACCCTGCCGAAGGCACGCACGGTTGAAAAGGCACCGTTCTATATCGTTCCCTTCCAGGGGGGCATGACGGCTACTTTCGGCGGTCCGCTCATCAACGTCAAGGGGCAGGTGCTCGATACGGAAAACCACGTTATCGATGGTTTGTTCGCCATTGGCAACGCTGCGGGCGGTCTCTTCTACGACAACTACATTGGCGGCGCCCAGCTTACGAGTGCGGCGGTGTACGGCATCGTGGTCGCCGATTTTGTCAAGGCGGCCAAGACTCCCGCCGGCAAATGAACGGCTTCAGATGAACTGAGCTACCACAGCGGCTGTTGCTCTTGAGATGAGCGCAAGCATGCCGCTCTCATAAAGGGGACTCCTTTGCAAAAGAGGAGTCCCCTTGTTGCCTGATGCTCCCAGCTTCGCGGACGGCGATTTGCAGGATTTCCAAATCAGAATCATTGTCATTGGCCTAAGTGTTCGCGTATGATTGAAGAACGGCCTCCAGTCGGAGGGTTGACTGAACCATTTGCGGAGAGACAAAAGAATGTTCAAGAAGACTATCGCCATGACCGGCGCTGCGGCGCTTTTGGCCCTGGGCCTGACGGGCTGCGGTGCAACTCTGGGCGGAGGCGCCCAGTCCGAGGAGGCTGCCGCGTCCGCAGACAACCAGCTCTGCGTAATTCCGCGCACGCCGACCCCGCAGCTGCTTGAGGCCGTGTCCGCGGGGTTGAAGACTGCGGGCTATGAAGTCAAGGTCCTGCCCGAAGACGCCAAGACAGACGCCTGTGATCATTGTGTGCTCTACGGCCTCATGCTCAACGAGAAGCGCGACGGAGTGAAGGCCTTCGTCTTCCAGAGCTTCAAGAACGGTCAGCCTGAGCTTGCCGCCAACGCTCCCGTTGAAAACAACCAGGTGAACCTGCAGCAGGTCGCGCAGTATGCGGTCGAGTTTGCAACGGCGCTCAAGAAGAATGCTGAGGCGGGTGGCACTCCTGCGGCTCGGTAATTCCTCTCTCCGGAAGAACAGCGGCATCCGGCAGGCTTGCGGGTCTGCCGGATGTTTGTTTTGGCTAGCGGACAAATACGTTACGGGATGCGTTCCGGGGCTGTTCTCAGCGCCTCGGCGTGTAAAATGCCTGCCTTGTACAAACACCGCTTTTCCTGCTCCTTTCTCATGTCCGCCTCCCACATTCCCCATCACGTCGCGATCATCATGGACGGCAACGGCCGCTGGGCCAAGTCGCGTCTGCGTCCGAGGACAGAGGGGCACAGGCAGGGCGTCGAGGCGCTCAACCGCGTGGTGGAGGCGGCCGCCAGGGCAGGCATCGAACGCCTGACGGTATTCGCCTTTTCGAGCGAAAACTGGCGCAGGCCCGCCGCAGAGGTCTCGATGCTCATGAAGCTTTTCGCACAGGCGCTCCGCCGCTGGTGCGAGCCGCTCGCCGAGGCGGGCGTCAGGCTTCGAGTCATCGGAGACAGGACGGCCTTTTCCGATACGGTTCGCGAGGCTATCGCTGAAAATGAAGCTGCCACTGCGGGTGGCACGAAGATGGAGCTCGTCATTGCGGCGAACTACGGCGGACGCTGGGACTGCTGCCAGGCGGCGTCCGAATGCGCCGCGGCAGGGCTTGAGATGACGCCCGAGAATATCGGAAGGTTCATGAGCGTGCCTGATGTCGATCTTTTGATTCGTACGGGCGGCGAATGCAGGATTTCCAACTTTCTTTTGTGGCAGAGTGCTTACGCGGAAATCTACTTCACCGATGCGCTCTGGCCCGACTTCGGCGAGGACGACTTGAAGGAGGCTCTTCGCTGGTATGAGGGGCGCGAGCGCCGCTTCGGTCGCACGAGCGAACAGCTCAGGAACGGCGGCTGAAGTCAGGGGAGCTTTCCGACTTTCCGACAACATGGATGTAGAGACGGCCTGCCTTTCAGCGGGACTTTCTTGTGCGCTCCAACCGAAGAGGCGGAAGAACGGGAGTGCTCGTCTTCGCCTGAATGCAGCCGCGTTTTCGGCTTTCTGGGTTTCGGATGCAGGACATGAGGCCTGCAGTGAGGAGCGGGCGCAGGCCTGAACAAGACGGTGTTTTCAACGCGCCCCTTTGAGGAATTCGGCCACGCGAGGTCCTGCATTGGCTAAAATGGCAGGATGCTGGCCTTTATATGAAAGGCGACACCCCCATAGACATACAACGCGCCGGTCACGAGAACCGGCCGGAGGTTCCTTCATCATGTTGCTTACGCGCGTGATCACCGCAGCCGTGCTGCTGGCCGTTCTGACGCTCTCGATCTACATTGGTCCGTTTGCCTTTGCAAGCGTCATGGCCATTGCCTTCGGCGCCACGCTCTATGAGTGGCTGCGCATCGGCGGCCTCGGTCCCCGTCCCGCTCTTCTCGTCGCCGCCGTCGAAATGGTAGTCCAGCTTTCGCTCTACTGGGCGGGTGCGCTTGACCGCATGAACTGGTTCCTGATGCTCATGAACGGCTGCGTGATGCTGGCCTGGTTCGTGATCTTCTTTGCGGAACTCTTCCATCGTGAAAACGGCTTCAAGGTCTCGCAGCGCCAGTGCCTCTGGTCCGCCGTGACCTTCGTGCCCGCCGCCTACCTGTCGCTTCTCTGGCTCTTTGAACAGGGGGACTGGGTGCTCGTCCTCTCCGTGCTCCTTATCGTCTGGGGCGCCGACATCTCCGCCTACTTCTGCGGTCGCGCCTGGGGCAAGCACCGCATGGCGCCCGCCATTTCGCCCAAGAAGACCTTCGAGGGCGCGATCGGCGCCTACGTGATCGTGATCGTCTTCTTCGCGCTCACGTACGTCTTCTGCGTGCAGCAGAACGTCTTCACGAACTACCTTTTCGACAATGCGGGCTTCCTGTGGGGCGTCGGCGTGCTCGCGATGCTCGTTGCGCTCTCGATTGCCGGCGACCTCTGGGAGTCGATGCTCAAGCGCCTTGTCGGAATCAAGGACTCTTCTAACCTGCTGCCCGGCCACGGCGGCTTCTTCGACCGCATGGACGCCTCGCTCCCCGTTCTGCCTGCCACGGCCTTCATCATGCTGTGGATCCAACTGATCGTTCACTAAGCCTGAACTGAGGATCATGCAGAGGGCGCGGTACCGACAACTCGGCCCGCGCCCGTTCTTATTTTGGACCCTGATTCATGACCGACGCCTACAAAGTCCCCGACCTTGCGCCCGGCGCCTTTCACCGGGCTGAAGAGACCGTGCGCCGCTCCCGCTTCATTGTGACGATGGCGAGGGTTTCGAGTCCCGAGGAGGCGAAGGCCTTCATCGACCGCATCCGAGAGGAGCACGCGGGCGCCACTCACAACTGCTGGGCCTACAACGCAGGCGCTCCCGGCGACACGGCTCAGGTGGGCGCGAGCGACGACGGAGAGCCAAAGGGTACGGCGGGACGTCCCATGCTCACCGCACTCCTGCACAGTGACGTGGGTGAGGTGGCGGCCGTCGTGACGCGCTACTTCGGCGGCATCCTGCTCGGCACTGGCGGTCTTGTCAGGGCGTATCAGGGTTCGGTCAAGCTCGGACTTGAGGGCCTTCCCGTCACGCTTCGCGAGGACATGCGCCGCTTCGTGGTTTCGATCGAACCCCATCAGGTTTCGGACTTCCAGCACTTTCTCGCCGAGTCGAGGGGACGCGTGCAGTCGTCGGACTTCCGCTTTGACGCAACCTTCGAGGTGCTCGTCCCGTCGGACGAGGCGGACGCCTTCGTCGAGCGCCTGTCGGAGGCCACGGCGGGCGAAGCGCTCATCGATCCGATTGACGAGGAGTAGGTCCTCAGGGAGATTCAAGCCCGGGAGGATCCCATGAATGTGACTGCATCTGTCAGGCTGCAAGTCTTCGCAAGAGAAGGATCGCGTGAAAACATCGCGGTCTAGAATGGGATCATGGGCAGTTCGCCCTGCAGGATTTGCCGGCCGCAAGGCCTAAACAGGACGAGAGGATTGGTTCGCCGTGCGTTTTGCAATTTTTCATGCCGTCTGTGCGCTCTGGGTGCTCTGGCGCTTCTGGCTTCCGATGAATGCACCGCGGGCGGTGAAGGTCGCGGGCTTTGTTGTGACGCTTCTCATCGCCGCCTTTCCCGCCGTCACCGCCACGTTCTTCGGCGGGCTCGTTAGCCCCGAGCTGCCCGCCTGGGTGCTGGCCGCCGGCAACGGCTGCGTCTTCGCGCTCACCGTGCTTGCAGGCCTCACGCTGCTTCGCGAGGTCGTCATCTTTCTGTCCGTTCTGGCCGGCCGTTCGGGAGAGCGCATGCATCGCTTCGTGCAGAAGGACAGGCGCGTGGCGATCGGCATGACGGCCGCGGCCGTCGGCATTTCGGCCTTCGGTCTTCGGCAGGGACTCAGGGTTCCCTGCGTCAAGGAGATGACGGTTCCGATCGAGGACCTGCCTGCGGGACTTGAGGGCATGAGGATCGTGCAGCTCTCCGACCTGCATGCGTCGGCGCTTCTGCGCGCGCCCCACATGAAGGATCTCGTGGCAAGAGTCAACAGCCTCTCGCCCGATCTTGTCGTCATCACGGGCGACCTCGTCGACGGCGAGGTGGACGTCAGGTCCGAGGACGTTGCTCCGCTCGCGGAACTTCGTGCACGGCACGGCGTCATCGCGGTCGAGGGCAATCACGAGCACTACCTTGACTACGAAGGTTGGATGAAGAAGATTCCGTCGCTCGGCATAAGGCTTCTGAGAAACGAGTGGAGGGCCGTCGAGCACAACGGGGCCACCCTTGTCGTGGGCGGCGTGACGGATCCTTGGGCAAGGCGCTTCGGACGCGAGCTGCCCGATCCCATCAAGGCCTTTGCGGGCGCACCCGAAAAAGGACCGAGAATTCTTCTTTCCCATCAGCCCAAGCACGCCCGAAAGTACGACGAGGCTGTGCGTTTTGACCTGCAGCTTTCGGGGCACACCCATGGCGGGCAGCTCTTTGCGCTCACCGAGCTGGTGGCGATCCTCAACGCGGCCTTCGTGCGGGGCTGGTATGCGCTTAAGCATGCGAGGCTCTACGTGCATTCGGGCTCGGGCGTCTGGAACGGATTCCCCGTGCGCGTCGGGGTGCCAAGCGAGATCGCCGTCTTCACGCTATCCCGAAAGGTCTAAGGCTTAAGGCCCGGGCGTTCGGCCGCGGGTAAAATACTGCGCAGAACAATGGAAGCCTGACGGCAAGGACCGCAGGCCGACCGACAGGAACAATCGAACAAACAACTGACAAGGGGCAACATGACACAGTCCATCACGATTCTCGGCGCAACGGGCAGCATCGGCCGTTCGACGCTTGACGTCGTCTCGCGCTATCCCGAGCGCTTCAGCGTTCACGCCGTGGCGGGCGGCTCCCGCGTGGAGCCGCTGGTGGACGTCTGCCTCTCTGCACGTCCGAAGCGCGCGGTCATTGCGGATGCCTCGAAGGTGGTGGAGCTTGAACAGGCCCTCTGCACGGTCGGCCTCGGTGACATCGAGGTGCTCGGCGGCCCCGAGGCCGTCTCCCGCCTCGCGGACGATCCCGACACGGATGTCGTCGTGCAGGCCGTGGTCGGCGCTGCGGGCGTTGCGCCCACCTTTGCGGCCGCTCGCGCGGGCAAGCGCCTTCTTCTTGCCAACAAGGAGAGCGTCGTCTGCGGGGGCCGTCTTCTGATGGAGACCGTCAGGAATTCGGGCTGCGAGCTTCTGCCCGTTGACAGCGAGCACAATGCGATCTTCCAGTGCCTCGCGGGCGCGACTGAAAAGGCGAGGGCGGGGGCGAGGATCGTCCTTACGGCCTCCGGCGGCCCGTTCCGCGGTCGCACGAATCTTGAGGGCATCACGCCTGAGCAGGCCGTCGCTCATCCGAAGTGGTCCATGGGCCGCAAGATCAGCGTCGACTCCGCGAGCCTCATGAACAAGGGCCTTGAGGTGATCGAGGCGCGCTGGCTCTTCGACTTCGAGCCCGGGCGCATCAAGGTCGTGGTCCACCCCGAGAGCATCGTACACTCGGCGGTCGAGTTCGAGGACGGCGCGGTCATCGCGCAGCTGGGTTCGGCTGACATGCGCACGCCGATTGCCTACTCCCTCGGCTGGCCCGAAAGGCTTGACGGCTGCGCGAAGCGCCTGAGCCTTGCCGAAATCGGTCGGCTGACCTTCGAGGAGCCCGACACGAAGACCTTCCCGCTTCTTCAGGCCGCCTACGATGCGCTGGCCGCCGACAACGGCGCGACCATCGTCCTCAACGCCGCCAATGAAATCGCCGTCGAGGCCTTCCTCGAGGGCCGCATCGGCTTCACCGACATCTTCAGCACGGTGCGCGGCATGCTCGAGAGCATTTTGGCGCCGCTTCCCGGTTCGGTCGACGAGATCATTGAGCTCGACCGCGCCGTTCGCGCCAAGACCCGCGAACGCCTCGCGGTTCGCTGAATCCGCTCGATCTTCTGACCGGCCGGGCATCGGGAGCGAAACAATGCGTTTCCCGATTTGCCCGCGCGCATCGCCTCTGTAAAATAGCGGCAGGCACGGAAATCGCGTTCCGTGCCGTCCCGCCCGCACCGCAGGTGGGACGCATCCGCACAACGCGCAGGACCCACCGTCTGCACACCTCACTGCATGCCACTTATCCAACGCCTCCAGTCCAAGCTCAATCCCAACCTCGTCAGGCTCCTTGCCTACCTGAAGCCGCACAAGGGAAAGCTCCTCATGTCCGTCTTCTTCATGATCGGGGCGGGCGCGGGCTCCTCGCTCATTGCGCTGCTTCTGGGCAAGCTCACCGACGTGGGCTTCTATGACCAGGAGGAGTGGATCGTGCTCGGCGCGCCTGCGGCGCTCATCTTCATCGCCTTCCTGCACGGCGGCAGCATGTTCATGAGCAACTATCTGCTCGGCAAGACGACGCAGAGCGTTCTCGTGCAGCTGCGCGGCGAGATCTTCAGAAAGCTCCTGCGCTGGCCTGCCGCCACCTATCAGGGCTATCCCACGGGAGCCGTCACCTCGAAGTTCATCTACGAATCAAACGTGGCGCTTTCGAGCGCAGCCAAGTCGAGCATCATTCTCGTGCGCGACACCTGCCAGGTGGTCGCGCTCGTGTGCGTGCTTCTCTGGAACAACTGGATGCTCGCCCTCGTGAGCCTCCTGCTCGCGCCCCTGATCGTCAAGCTTCTGCGATTCATCTCGTCCCGCGTCAAGGTGCTGATGAAGCACTGTCAGGAGTCCTTCGCCGAAGTGCTGGGCCGCATCAAACAGGTGTACGACGGCCACAGGCTCGTCAAGCTCTCCGACACCTACGAATACGAACTCGGGCGCTTCCACAGCATCAACGACACGATGCGCAGGATGCTGCTCGAAATGACGAAGGTCTCCTCGCTCGGAACGCCGCTCACGCAGGTGATCTGCATGTCGGGCGTCGCCGTCGTGCTGGCCTTCGCCATGTACCAGACGAGCCTCGGGCTCCTGACGATGGGTGACTTCGTCACCTTCCTCGCCGCGCTTCTTCTGCTGATGCCGCCGCTTCGCAACCTCGCGGGCGTCAACACGGGCTTTGCGCAGATGGGCGTTGCGGCCGAAAGCATCTTCGGCCTGCTCGACGAGCCTGATGAGGCGGACGAGGGCACGATCGAGCTCAGGGACTGCCGCGGCGAATTCGTCTTCGAACATGTTTCGCTCCGCTACCCCGGAACGGAGAGGGACGCGGTCCACGACCTCTCGCTCACCGTCAGGCCGGGCGAATGCGTCGCCTTCGTTGGTCTTTCGGGTTCGGGCAAGAGCTCGCTCGTGCACATGATCCCGCGCTTCTGGAATCCAACCTCGGGCCGCATCCTGATCGACGGCGTCGACTCTCAGAAATACACGCTTGACTCGCTTCGCGCCAATATTGCGACGGTTTCTCAGGACGTGAGGCTCTTCAACGACACGATCCGCGGCAACGTGACCTACGGCTCTCCCGACGCGACCGAGGAGGAAATCTGGAAGGCGCTCGACATGGCTGCGCTCGGCGACTTCGTGCGTTCGCTCCCCGAAGGGCTCGACACGCCCGTGGGCGAGCACGGCGGCCTCCTGTCGGGCGGCCAGAAGCAGCGCGTCTCGATTGCGCGCGCGTTCCTGCGCGACACGCCCGTCCTCATTCTCGACGAGGCGACGAGCGCGCTCGACAGCGAGAGCGAGGAGAAGATCAAGGACGCCCTGATCGAACTGATGAAGGGTCGCACGACCTTCATGGTCGCGCACCGCTTCTCGACGATCGAGCACGCCACGCAGATCGTCGCGATGGCCGACGGCGTCGTTCAGGAAACGGGCACCCGCGAGGAGCTTCTCGTGAAGAACGGCCTTTTCGCCGAGCTCTCCAGGCTCCAGGCGCTCGAGCATCCAGGGGACTTTTCGGATGCACCTGCCGAGACCGCCACGGAGGTGCAGGCATGAAGACCTTCAAGATGATTGATCCCAACCTGATCAGGCTCTACCGCTACTTCATGCCCTACAAGTGGAGGCTCGGCTTTGCGTGCGTCTTTCTGATGGGTTCCGCAAGCATGTCGTCCATCACGGCCACGTTGCTCGGCAAGATGGCCGACCTGGGCTTCTATCAGCAGGAAAGCTGGATGATCTATGCGGCGCCGGTCGCGCTCATCGCCGTCACGGTGGGCTTCGCCTTCTGCACCGTGATGAGCGCCTACCTGATGGCGCAGGTGAGCCAGTCGGTCCTCCTCACCATGCGAGGCCTGCTCTTCGAGCACATCCTTCACTGGCCCGAAAGCGAATTCCAGAAGCACACGTCGGGCCGCATGAGCTCCAAGTTCGTCAACGAGGCGGCTTCGGCCCTTTCGGGCGCCGTCGGCTCGTTCACCGTTCTCGTGCGCGACTCCGTGCAGGTCGCCGCGCTTCTCGTCGTCCTCTTTTGGCAGGACTGGAAGCTCACGCTTGTCACGTTCGTCATCATTCCCGGTCTGGCCGTCACCCTTCGCTTCATCTCGACGCGCATCCGAAAGATCGTTGGAGAAAGCCAGGAGCTTCTCGGCGGCATGATCTCGCGCGTGCAGGAAACCTACGAGGCCGAGCGCCTCGTCAAGGTGAGCAACGCCTACGACTTCGAGGAAAGGCGCTTTGCGGACGTCAACGACGGCATCCGCAGGCTTAGCCTCAAGTCGCTCAAGCTCAGCGCGGTCACGACGCCCGTCACGCAGATTCTCACGCTCGTTGCCATCGCATGCGTCGTCGGCGTTGCGCTCTATCAGGCGCAGCATGGCATGCTCACGATCGGCGAGTTCGTCACCTTCCTTTCGGCCCTGCTGCTCATCAAGGCGCCGATCCAGCATCTCTCGGGCCTGAGCGGCACGTTCGCGGGCATCTCGGTCGCAGCGGAGAGTATCTTCGAGACGCTTGACTCGCCCGTAGAGACCGAGGGCACGGAGGAGCTTGAGATAGGTCCGGGCGAGGGACGCATCGAGTTCGAGCACGTCGTCGTCCGCTATCCCGGCAAGGACGTTCCCGCCGTCAGGGACTTCAGCCTCACGGTCAGGCCGGGCGAGTGCATCGCGGTCGTGGGCCAGTCGGGCTCGGGAAAGACGACCCTCATCAATCTTCTGCCGCGCTTCCTCGAGCCCGAGTCGGGCCGCGTCATGATCGACGGGCGCGACATCCGCGACTTCAGGCTCGGCAGCCTGCGAAGCCGCATCGCCTTCGTCACTCAGGACGTCGTGATCTTCGACGACACGCTGAGGAACAATCTGACCTACGGCCTTGAGAACGTCACCGACGAGCAGATCAGGGAGGCGCTTGAGGCGGCCTCGCTGACCGAGATGGTGGCGGAGCTTCCCGACGGGCTCGACACCCGCACGGGCGACGGCGGCAGCCTCTTCTCTGGCGGTCAGAAGCAGCGCATCTCGATCGCCAGAGCGTTCCTGCGCAACGCGCCGATCCTCATCATGGATGAGGCGACGAGCGCGCTCGACAGCAAGACCGAGAAGCACGTCTCCGAGGCCATGGGCCGACTGCGCTCGGGTCGCACGTGCCTCGTCGTCGCGCACAGGCTCTCGACCATCGCCGACGCGGACCGCATCGTCGTGATGAAGGACGGCTGCATCATCGAAACCGGCTCCTACGACGAGCTGATGGCCGCACAGGGCGCCTTCGCGCGTCTCGTCGAGCTGCAGACGGCCTGAGGCGGATCCTCCCGGGCAAAAGCGTAACCAATCGTCCGCAGGGCGCGGAGGAGCCGCGCGTGCGCGGCTCAAACCGTGTATCTTGTTGGGTCCGACTCCAATCTCTCGCATCTGATCATGAGCTTTCTTCTGGGCCTCGCAGGCTTTCTACTCACCATCGGCATCATCGTCATCGTTCACGAGGGCGGCCATTTCTTCACGGCCAAGTTCTTCAACATCAAGGTGACGCGATTCTCCTTCGGCATGGGCCCCGTGCTCTGGCGAAGGAGAAAGGGGGAGACTGAATACTGCTTCTCGGCCCTGCCGCTCGGCGGCTACGTGAGGATGGCCGACGAGGCGGATGCGGATCTCACTGAAGACGACCGCAGAAGGCTCTACACCCGTCAGGCCCGCTGGAAGCGCGGCCTCGTGCTCTTTGCGGGGCCCGCCACGAACTTCGTCCTCGCCTTCTTCCTCTACGTGATGGTCGGCGCGATCGGAACGCCCGACTTCGCGGCCGTCATGGGCACGCCGCCCGCAGGTACGCAGGCGGCGAGCGAGAACGTGAGGCAGGGCGACCGCGTGCTGTCCGTCAACGGTGCGCCGGTTCTCGGCATCACGGACATGAACGTCGAGCTTTGCGGTCTGGCGGGCAGCGCCGACATTCCCGTCAGGTTCTCCCGCGGGGATGAGACCTTCGTCAGGCATTTCTCGCTCGCAGGCGTGAGCCTTGACGACATGAGCGGGCGCCCGCCCGTCATCCATCTCGGCCTCGTGCCCTGGCTCAGGGACCCCGTCGTGGCGGGGACGGTGAAGGATTCGCCCGCCGAAAAGTCGGGGCTTGCGAGCGGCGACAGGATTCTGGCCGTCAACGGCGCAGGGGTGAGCTCGGTCCAGGAGGCGGTTGAGGCCATAGGCGCGACGCCCACGGGCTCGCCCGTGAGGCTGACGCTTTCGAACATCAGGACGCCCGAGACCGAGCGCGTGGTGGAGATTATGCCCGTGACGTCCGAGGGCCGCACGGTTGTCGGCATCCGCATCAGGGCGCTTCCCGAGATGGTCGTCGTGAGGCTCTCGCCTGTTGATGCAGTCGCCGCGGGTTGGCGCAAGGTGAAAAGCATCACCACCCTTCAGGCCAGAGGCGTTAGCCAGATGGCCACGGGCGAGGCCAGCACGAAGAACCTGACGGGCCCGATCGGCATTGCCGACATGGCGGGCGACGCCGTTCGCGGTGGCTTCGTGCCCTTCCTCGAATATCTTGCGCTCATCTCGATCGCGATCGGCTTCATGAACCTGATCCCCGTGCCGGTGCTCGACGGCGGACAGCTCGTGGTGCTCGGCCTCGAGGGCCTGCGCGGCCGGGACTTTTCCGAAAGGACGAAGAACTGGATCGGCAAGGCGGGCTTCGGCCTGATGCTCGTCGTCTTTGCCTTTGCAATGAACAACGACCTCACGCGCCTGTTCGAGGGCGTGTGACGGGGCTCGGCGGGAGTCGGGCGGCGCGTGAATGCGGCCTCGAAGACAGGGATTACCCGTTCTGTCGTGAAAGAGGTCCCGCCGCCCGCTAACGGAGAGCCTCAAGATTTGGTAACCTTACACAAATTTGCCGCCGCCGTTTGCGGTCGTCTTCGGGGATGAACCTGGAGCAGACCGTGCAAGGGCGGAGGGCGTGACCCGTGACGATATAGAGAGAATTCATTTTGTCTGCCAATCTGACGAAGACGGCCGCCGCTGTCATTGCGGCCATGGTGTGCGCCGAGGGGGCCTCGGCTTTTGTCATTTCCGACATTCGAGTTGAAGGCCTGATGCGTACCGAACCCGGTACGGTCTTTTCGCATCTTCCGTTCCGCACAGGCGACGAGTACACGCCCGACATGGGCACCCGCGCCATCCACTCGCTCTACCGCTCCGGCCTCTTCAAGGACGTGTCGCTCTCTCAGGACGGCGACGTGCTCGTCGTGCACATCGTCGAGCGTCCCGCCGTGGCGACCATTGAGACGCACGGCATCAAGGCCTTCGACAAGGACGCTGTCGAGACCAGCCTGCGCGACGTCGGCATGGCCGAGGGCCGCATCTTCGACCAGGCGACGCTTGACCGCGCCGACCAGGAGCTGCGCCGCCAGTACCTCGCCCGCGGCTATTACGGCGTGAAGATCAAGACGATCGCCACGCCGCTCGAACGCAATCGCGTGCGCATCACGATCAACGTCGACGAAGGCCGTGCCTCGTCGATCGCCTCGATCCGCTTCACGGGCAACCGCCTCTTCGATGCCGACGAGCTGCTCGACCAGATGCAGCTCGGCATGCCGAACTGGTTCAGTTGGTACACGAAGCGCGATCTCTACAGCCGTGAAAAGCTTGCGGCCGACCTTGAGACGATCCGCTCCTTCTACATGAATCAGGGCTACCTCGACTTCAAGATCGACTCCGTCCAGGTTTCCATCGCGCCCAACAAGTCCGACGTCTACATCACGATCAACATGACCGAGGGCGAGAAGTACACGATCGCCGGCGCCAAGCTCACGGGCGACCTTCTCGGCATCGACGAGGAGCTCAACAAGCTCCTGACGCTCAAGGCGGGCGAGATCTACAGTGCCGAGCAGGTCAACAACGTCTCCACGGCGCTCGTCGACAAGCTCTCCACGCTCGGCTACGCCTTTGCGACCGCGACGCCCAATCCGATCGCCGATCGCGAGAACCGCACGGTCGAGGTCGTCTACACCATCGACCCGGGCCGCCGCGCCTATGTTCGCCGCGTGAACATCACGGGCAACAACCGCACGAAGGACGAGGTGATCCGCCGTGAAGTCCGCCAGTACGAATCCGCTTGGTTCGACAGCTCCAAGGTCAAGCTCTCGCGCGACCGCATCGACCGTCTCGGCTACTTCGAGTCCGTGACGGCCGACCCGGTGCCCGTGCCTGGCACGCGCGACCAGGTCGACGTCGACATCAAGGTGAAGGAGCGTCCGACCGGCTCCGTCTCGCTCGGTGCGGGCTACTCCACGTCCGACGGCATCATCCTTTCGGCGGGCTTCGCGCAGAACAACGTCTTCGGTACCGGCAAGTCCGTGTCCGTCGACGTCAACACGTCGAAGTCCCAGCGCACCTACGCGCTCTCCGTCGTCGAACCGTACATCACGCCCGAGGGCATCAGCCGCTCGTGGGAAGTCTATGACCGCCGCGTCGACCTTGAAGAGCTCGACGTCGCCGACGTGGAATACGAAACTCGCGGCGCCTCGCTCGCGTTCGGCATCCCGTTCACGGAAAACGACCGCGTGTTCCTCGGCGGCAAGATCGAATCCACGAAGGTTGACGCCAACAGCAACTCCCCGCAGCGCTATCAGGACTACGTGAACCGCTACGGCGCCGATCCCGTGTCCGTGGCCGCCACGGTCGGCTGGTCCCGCGACTCCCGCGACAACTCGCTCGCTCCGACGCGCGGCGTGTACCAGCGACTCAACGGTGAAGTCGGCCTGCCGGGCATGGACATCGAGTACTACAAGTTCACCTACCAGTACCAGCACTACTTCCCGCTCTCGAGGACGTGGACGCTGGCCTTCAACGGCGAAGTGGGCTACGGCGACGTCTACGGCCAGACCGACATGTTCCCGTTCTTCAAGAACTTCTACGTGGGCGGCATCGGCTCGGTGCGCGGCTTCGAATCCGGCACGCTCGGTCCGAAGGACAGCACGAACAAGATGAACGACGACGCGGACAATCTGGGCGGCGACCGCATGGTCAATGCCTCGCTTGAACTCCTCGCCCCGCTGCCGGGCGGCGACCGCACGCTGCGTATCTTCGGCTTCCTCGACGCCGGCTACGCCTGGGGCTACGAAGGCTTCGTCAACGCCAACGGCCATGCCGACTACAGGCGTCAGGAATTCAGCATGAGCGACCTGCGCTACTCGACCGGTATCGGCGTGGCCTGGATCTCTCCGCTCGGCCCGCTGAAGTTCTCGCTGGCCTTCCCGCTCAACGAGAAGGAAGGCGACAAGACGCAGCGCTTCCAGTTCCAGATCGGCACGGGCTTCTAAGACCAGCCGAGCCGCGCGGGCGGCCCGTCGTCGGGCCGTGCGCGGCGGTAAAATACGAAAATGCCTGCAGACGGGGCTGCCCAAATCGGGCGCCCCGTTTTTTTCAAGCCCAAAGGTGAACACCGTGAAAAAGCTTCTGCCCTCCGTTCTCTCGGCCGCCGTGCTCGGCCTCGCCATGCTCGCGCCCGTGGGCGCCGCGGATCTTCGCATCGGCGTCGTCAACATGGAGCGCATTCTGCGCGACTCTCTCTCCGCCGCCCAAGCGGGCGAGCGCCTCAATGCCGAGGGCATGCGCCGTCAGGAGGAGATTGATGCGCTCACCAAGCGCTTCAAGCAGCGTCTCGAGCGCTTCGAGAAGGGCGCCTCCGACATGAGCGAGAGCGAGCGCGTCACCGAGCGCAGGGAGCTCGCCGAGATGGAGCGCGACGTTGCGCGCCGCAGCCGCGAGGCCCGCGATGAGTTCAATCAGCGACGCAACGAGGAGGTGCTCCTGCTGCAGGGACGCGCAGGACGCATCATCCAGCAGATCGCCGAGACCGAGAAGTTCGATCTGGTGCTCTACGAGTTCTTCTATGCCAGTCCCAAGGTCGACATCACGGACCGCGTGATGAAGGCGCTTGACGCCGACGTCAAGCCTGCGAAGAAGAAAAAATAATGGAAAAAGCAAAGCGGCATGAACGGGCCTGAGGCCCGTTCGCCGTCATGCAACAACGAAACCACAACATACTGAGGAGCCGTCATGGCCGAAAATCTGCCGCGTTATGCCGTTACCGATCTGATTGCCCGCGTGTCCGGAATGAGCCGCGGAAGGCTTGAAATGCGCCTTCTGGGCGAATGCGCCGAAGTCTCCCGCTTCATGCCGCCCCAGACTGCGGGCGAAGGCGACATGGCCTTTCTCACGAACGCCGCCTACGCCGAGGCGATGAAGGCTTCGAGGGCCTCGCTCCTCATCATGCGCGAGCAGGATGTCGAGGCGCTCTTCGGTTCGGACGAACCCGGCCGCGCCGTGCTCGTCTGCGACAATCCGTACGCCTTCTTTGCATTCGCCTCCCAGATTCTCTTCCACGTCGAAACGCCTGCGGGCATTCATCCGCGCGCCTTCGTTGAAGAGGGCGCCGAGGTGGATCCGAGCGCAACGGTCGAGGCGCTCGCCGTCGTGCGCCGCGGCGCGCGCGTTGGCGCACGCACCGTCATCAAGACGGGCGCCGTCGTGGGTGAGGACACGGTCGTGGGCGAGGACTGCATTCTTTACCCGAACTGCGTGCTTGAACGCGGCACGGTCGTCGGCAACCGCTGCATCTTCCAGCCCGGCTGCGTGATCGGCGGCGACGGCTTCGGCTTTGCGCCCTTCAAGGGCGAGTGGGTCAAGATCCCGCAGGTGGGCCGCGTGGTGATCGGCGACGACGTCGAGATCGGCGCGGGCACGACGGTCGACCGCGGCGCCCTCGAGGACACCGTGATCGGCGACGGCACCAAGCTTGACAACCAGATCCAGCTCGGCCACAACGACCGCATCGGCCGCCACGTCGTGATGGCTGCCTGCGTGGGCATCGCGGGTTCGACCACCGTTGGCGACCACTGCATGGTGGGCGGCGCGGCCATGATTAACGGCCACATCAACATCCCCGCAGGTTCCGGCATCGGTCCGGGCACGGCCATCACGGGCTGGGGCAAGGAACCCGCCCAGAAGACCGGCTTCTTCCCCGCCTTGGAGGGCCGCGACTTCCAGCTCGTCGGCGCCACGATCTCGCGTCTTCCTGCCATGCGCAAGGAGCTCAAGGCCCTTGCCCGCCGCATGGCTGAACTCGAGGCGTTAATCCGTTCTGCCGAAGAATAATTTTTCAAAAGGCGCGACAATAAGAAGATGCCCCCGGAGAGCGGCGGCATCCCGCCGCACGCCAAGGCCCCATTTTTCAATAGAGGTTACGTTCCAATATGAGTACGCTCGACATCCGTGATATCATGGACATGCTTCCGCACCGTTATCCGTTCCTTCTCATCGATCGCATCGTCGAACTCGACACGGAGGCCGGCCGCGTGGTTGCGCTCAAGAACGTCACTGCCAACGAGCCGCAGTTCACGGGACACTTCCCCGGCGTGCCCGTCATGCCCGGCGTTCTGATCATCGAGGCGATGGCCCAGGCCTGCGCGATCATCGCGCTCTCCCGCCTTCCCGAAGGCACGGACCGCAAGAACTCGCTCTTCTACTTCGCAGGCATCGACAAGGCCCGCTTCAAGCAGGTCGTGCAGCCCGGCGATCAGCTCATGATCGAAGGCAAGTTCATCCGCTCCAAGCTCGGTCTCGGCATCTTCGAGGCCGTCGCCCGCGTCGACGGCAAGGTCGTCGCCCAGGCTGAGATGATGTGCGCCTACCGCCCCGTCGCGCCCAAGACGTCCGACGCCGGCAAGCAGGCCTAAGGACCCTGAAGTCCCGACGCGCCTGAAGCCGCTCAAAGCGGACGGCAGCAGAAGTCCTGCGCTGGAGGATCCTCTCCGCGCAGGTTTTTTTTGAAGCGGAAAGCCTTGCCAAAGGGCTCGAAAGGCACCGGAAGGGACGAAGAAACCCTTAGAAATGCAACAGAGTGTATCTAGTGCAAACTGCCTAGGCCTTTCTTGTGAAGTTTGAATTCGCCTGTGGTGACGGGCAAGAGCGGGAGGGAGGCAGGGTAACTACTAATCGACCTAGGGTTTTTCCTGAAGACTTGTTACATTTGCTCCGACGTCTGAAACCTTGGTGGAGAGCTCGTCAGGTAAAGTTAGCTCATCGGAGAACGACGCCGAAAGGCGACGAGTCCTCCGCTCCTTTTGGTTGGATTTATTCGCCCGCTGTCACTGAGACCGCGGGCTTTTTTTATTTTTTTCGAGGCTTCAGGCCCCTGCCGCCGTGGCGGCGGGGTGAGTGCGGCAGGATCAGCAGCCGAGCCAGGCGGCAACGGCGAGGATGGCGAAGACCGCGGCGGCGATCCGGCGCATGAGCTTCATAGAGAGGCGCTCGGCGAGCTTGTTGCCGATGAAGACGGCGGGCGCGTCGGCGATCATCATGCCGAGCGTCGTGCCCGAGATGACCCAGAGGACCTCGGCGGGGAACTTCGCGGCGAGCGCCACGGTGGCGAGCTGGGTCTTGTCGCCCATTTCGGCTAGGAAGAAGAGCACGACGGTGGTGCCGAAGACGCCGAAGCGCTTCATGCGGCCCTCGTCCGTCTCCTCGTCGTCGAGCTTGTCGGGGACGAGCATCCAGGCGGCCATGGCGGCGAATGAGACGATCAGGATCCAGCGGAGGATTTCGGGCGTGATGAGGGTGGCGAGCACGGCGCCCACGCCGCCCGCCATCGCGTGGTTGAGGACCGTGGCGACGAGGATGCCCCAGATGATGGGAGCAGGCCTGCGGAATCTGGCGGCGAGGCAGATGGCCATGAGCATGGTCTTGTCGCCGATTTCGCTTGCGGTGACGACGCCGGTGGAGAGAAGAAGAGTCTGAAGGGCTTCAAGCATGGGGGATTGTCGGGGACGGCGCGTGGGGCATGGGTTCAAGAAACTGCGGGCGCATCCTCTTCCTGCCCGATGCGCCGGCCCGGGCGCGTCCTGGGCGTCCTTGCGGTTTATCCGGAAGAGGACACACCGCAGGTCTTGCTCATGCCGCGCCGGGAACGATGAGTCCCCGAGGCTCGCATTCCTGCGCCATAAAGCAAGGCGCTTCAAGCATGTTGACGCAGGACGGCGGCCGTTGCGGCCGCCCGAGCTACTCCCCTGAAGAGTGCGGAGCGCATTCTAGCATGCCGTTATGCAGTGCCGCAGGGGTTTTCGGAGGAATTTTCCTTCCGAGAACCCGTAAGAAAGGCGCCTGAGATGCTACGGAATGCAAAAGTCGCCGCGAGCCTTTCGCCTGCGCCCGCAACTGAAAAGACCTCTCGCAGTAGCGTCTGGAGGGTTAACCCTAGGTTCGCGGGCGAGATTTCGTCCTGCGCTCTGTTACGTCCGCCGGGAAGTCGAAACAGCTCGCGAAGCGACATGCCCTAAAGTACGAGACATGGAGAACGAAGTGCGACGAGCACGGAGGACCTCCGCTCCTTTTGGTTGGAAAGCTTCAGGCCTGCAGGCGTTGCCCGCGGGCCTCTTTTTTTGCTTCTTCGGAGCCTCGGGTTTGCCTGCTTCGTCGGGCTGCGGCGAAATCCCGCCAAAATGCGTCAGAATGCAAGTGCGTTCCACGAGGCCGTGCAGCGCAGTCGGGCGATATATCCCTCTGCACGAGGCGTCTTGTGTGCGGAGGGCAGGGAGGCGGAGCGGCGCGGCAGGAAGCTCTGTTACAGAAGGCCCAATGACGAAACAGCACCGGGAGGCCCTTCAGGTACAGTCAATGCATCAGGAAGGCGAAGCTGCCCTCCGGAGACTTCAAGAACATGATTTCGGCCTGCAGGAAAACGACTGCAGGCCTTGTTTTTGACCTCGGCGGGGCGCTTGCAACGAGATGCAAGAATCCTGTGGGGCGTTCTTCGCTCAAAGTCATGCGGGGCGTCTCCTGCAGAGGCGTTTCAAGGGGTTGTTCCGAGATGCTCGAAGTGTTTCGTTCCGACCTCTTGTTACATCTCCCGGGAAGTTCGAAACGGATGGCGGGCGGGATTCGGCTCATGGAGGGCATGGAGAACGCCGCAGCAATGCATGAGTCCTCCGCTCCTTTTGGTTGGAAAACTTCAGCTCGCAGTCCCAAGGACCGCTGGCCTCTTTTTTTGCGTTCGCCCTGCACGCGTGTTCCTGAGGAGGAACGCCCTGAAACGCAAGCGGCGTATGGCATTTTCGGCGGGAGGCTCCTCGCCGGGGCGCGATCCGTCTTCTCGGCGCACGGGCAGTCTAATCTATAATATTGGGATTGCTCGGCTTCCGCCCCTGCGGGAGCCTGCGCGCACGGGCGCCCGTGCTCCGTTTCACGAGAACGTCAGATGCACGGCGGGCGGCGGGATGCCGCGAAATTTCCGAAGAAGGCGCGCGAACAAGGTCAAAAAAGGAATTGTCATGGCTCAAATTCATCCGTCCTCCATCGTTCATCCCGATGCCGTGCTCGCCGCCGACGTCGTCGTCGGCCCCTTCTGCCTCGTCGGGCCGAAGGTTCGGATCGGTGCGGGCACTCACCTGCGCAGCCACGTCTGCGTCGAGGGCCGCACGACGATCGGCAGCGGCAACGTGATCTACGCGGGCGCTTCGATCGGCTGCGATCCGCAGGACAAGAAGTATGCGGGCGAGGACACGGTGCTCGTCGTGGGCGACAACAACGTGATCCGCGAAAACTGCACGTTCTCGATCGGCACGATTCAGGACGAGGGCGTCACGACGGTCGGCAGCGACAACCTCTTCATGGCCAACGTCCACGTGGCACACGACTGCCGCGTCGGCAACCACACGATCATCGCCAACAACGTCGCGCTCGCGGGCCACGTCCGCGTCGACGACTGGGCAATCGTGGGCGGCCAGACGGGCGTGCATCAGTTCGTGCGCATCGGCGAGCACGCCATGGTGGGCGGCGCCTCCGCCGTTCTGCGCGACGTTCCGCCCTACGTGATCTGCTCCGACAACCCCTGTGCGCCTCACGGCCTCAACACCGTGGGCCTGCGCCGCTTCGGCTACTCCGACACGCAGGTGCGCGCGCTGCACCAGGCCTACCGCCTGATGTACCGCGAGGGCCTCATCGTCAAGGAGGCGCTCGTGAAGATCGAGGCCCTCAAGGCCGACTTCCCGGACGCCGTCGAGCAGCTCACCCGCTTCATCGAATTCATCGGCAGCAGCCCGCGCGGCGTGATCCGCTGATCCGCCCGGCGCATTCATTCTCACCACTACGAACCGTACCATCAACGAGGGGAAACTCATGGGCATTCAGTCTTCCATTCCGACGCTTGAACGCAACGGCGCCGTCTGGCTTGCCGGCGAGGCAAGCGGCGACTTCATCGCGAGCCTTGTGATTCCTGAGGTGGCCGCACGCATGGGCGGTGCTCCGCAGTACGGCGTGGGCGGCGACAAGATGCGCGCCGCGGGCTTTCGCGCCTGGTACGACTCGCGCGAGCTTTCCGTGCGCGGCTATGTCGAAGTGCTCACGCACCTGCCGCGCCTGCTGAGCTTCCGCAAGGACCTCATCACCCGCTTCGGCGACTCGATGCCGCAGGTGTTTGTGGGCGTCGACGCTCCCGACTTCAACCTCGCCGTCGAGGAGAAGTTGCGCCGCCGCGGCGTTCCGACCGTTCACTTCGTGAGCCCCTCGATCTGGGCTTGGCGTCCCGAGCGCATCCAGACGATCCGCCGCGCCGTCGACCACATGCTGCTCGTCTTCCCGTTCGAGCAGGAGATCTACCGCAAGGCCGGCGTGCCCGCCACCTTCGTCGGCCATCCGCTCGCGGGCATCATCCCGATGACGCCCGACACGGCGGGCGCCCGCAGGAGCTTCGGCATTGGTGACGACGGCCTGCCCGTCATCACCGTGATGCCTGGCTCGCGCGTCGACGAGCTCAAGGGCTGTGCTCCGGTCTTCTTCAACGCCGTCGAGCGTCTTCTCGCCCGCAACGGCGGCGCCCACGTCCTGATTCCCGCCGTCGACGAGCAGGCCCGTACCCGCATCCTGCAGGTGGCGAGCATGTACCCGCGCCTTGCCCAGGCGATGCAGATCGTCACGGGTGAAAGCCATCGCACGATCGAGGCCGCCGACGCGGTGCTCGTCGCCTCCGGCACGGCCGCGCTCGAGTGCGCGCTCTACAAGAAGCCGATGGTCGTGGGCTACAAGATGCCCGCCCTCACGGGCATGATCATGCAGAAGAAGGCGCTCATCCACTGCGTTTCCCTGCCGAACATCCTGCTCGGCGAAAACGTCGTGCCCGAGTTCCTGCAGTTCTTCTGCGAGCCCGATCCGATCTCCTACGCGCTTGAGGACGCGCTTCAGAACGAAGCCCGCCGCAGGATGCTCGAGGAACGCTTCTCGGCCATGCACGAGAGCCTCATCGCTGACACGCCCGCTCTCGCCGCCGACGTCATCATGAGCGTCGCAAGATCCTGAGGGGCTCGAGAGCTCTGAGAGAGGGCAAGCCCGCAGGGGCGCTTCGTCGGCCGGTTCCGCGGAGCGCCTTTTCTTTTTCCCATTCATTCACCAGGACCTGACCGTGGCCAAATCCGCCGCTTCCAAAACGCAGCCCACCACCGACCTGCCGAGCCTCTTCGGTTCGGAGGATCCGCTCTTTTCATCGACGCTCGTCGCAGGGGTCGACGAGGCGGGCCGCGGCCCGCTCGCGGGCCCCGTCTGCGCGGCGGCCGTGATTCTTGATCCCGACCGTCCTGTCGAGGGCCTCAACGACTCGAAGAAGCTCTCGGCCGCGAGGCGCGAGGCGCTCGCGCCGCTCATTCGCGAGCGCGCGCTCGCTTGGTGCGTCGCCTGGGCCGACGTCCACGAGATCGACACGCTGAACATCCTTCAGGCGACGATGCTCGCCATGAAGCGCGCCGTTGAGGGGCTCGGCGTCAGGCCCGAGCTCATCCTCGTCGACGGCAACCGCACGCCCCAGGGGCTGCCCGCTCCCGCCTCCGCCGTCGTGAAGGGCGACGCCAGGGTCGCCGCCATCTCGGCCGCCTCGATCCTCGCGAAGACCGCACGAGACGCCCGCATGGCCGAACTCGACAAGATCTATCCGGGCTACGGCTTCGCCGCTCATGCGGGCTACGGCACCGCAAGGCACGTCGAGGCGATCCGCACGCTCGGCATCACGCCCGAGCACCGCCGCTCTTTCGAGCCCGTCAAGTCCATGATCGCCGGCAAGGCAGCCAAGGAGAACGAGAATGATTGAAAAGTTCATTGAGAGCGAGGCCAACGCGAAGTTCAAGCGTTGGAAAAAGCTCGCGCGCGATGCGCGCGCCGTGAGAAAGGAGAGGGCCACCCTGATGGAGGGCATCCATCTGATGCAGGTGGCGCTCGAATCCGGCTGCCGCGTCAACGCCGTTCTGATCGATGCGGACCGCGCCACGCGCGAGGCCCGCGAACTCGCCCTTGAGCTCTGCAGGAAGAGCGGCGCAGACCTCTTTGCGCTCTCGCCCGCCCTCTACGACCAGCTTTCGCCCGTCGAGCACGGCGTCGGCGTCATGTGCGAGGCGGCCGTTCCGCCCGCGCCCGCCGACGACGCCTGGAAGTCCGCCGACGCGCTCTATCTCGACGGTGTGCAGGACGCGGGCAACGCGGGCACGCTGATCCGCACTGCGGTCGCCGCAGGCGTTCGCGTCGTGGCGGCAAGTCCCGTCGCCGCAACCCTCTGGTCCCCGAAGGTGATGCGCGCCGGCATGGGCGCGCACTTCGGCGCCGTCTTCATCGAGAACATCACGCCCGAGGTCTTCCGCAGGGCCTATCGCGGCCGCATCTACGCGGCCGACGCCCGCGGCGGCGAGGATCTCTTCCTCGCGGCGGACGACGTTGCCGAGGGCCCCGTTTGCTGGCTGATGGGCGCCGAGGGACCAGGCGTCTCCGATGCGGGCCTTGAGGCTGCCGACCGTCGCTTCTACATTCCGATCGAGGCCGCGTGCGAAAGCCTCAACGTGGGCGCCGCGGCCGCCGTCTGCCTCTTCGACACCCGCCGCAGGCGCTTTGCGCGCAGGGGCGCCTGACGCTCGCGTGATGCGGTGAAGGGTGGGGGACCGGGTGCTCCTTCGCCCTCGCAGGGTGTCGTGCGAACGCGTCTTCCGACGCCTGCACGCCTCCCGCACGGGGCTTTTCGGGCGGCTGGATCTGCGGTCGTGATGCCTTTTTCGCGAAGAAAGCGGGTGTTGCATATAGGAGAAAATCCCTAAAGAAAAACCCGAATTTTTCATGCAGGGCGGCCGTCAAACGGATAAACTGCGCACCTGACGTCGCCGGGAGTGCCAGGAGCGCAGACCCCGGCGTTTATTTTTTTCGGAAAAAAAACACAAGGCCGCCGGCCGCCGTCCCTCCCGGCATGAAGAGGAGGGGACGGAGGCCCGCCTCACAAGCATGCTGAACTTTGCCTACCACAATCCTGTCCGCCTCGTCTTCGGACGCGGCGCCGAAAATGAAGCCGGTCGTCTGGCTGAAACCGTTGCCCGCACCCACAAGTGCCTTGTGGTCTACGGCGGCGGCTCCGTCGTCCGCTCCGGCCTTCTCGCCTCGGTGAGGAAGAGCCTCGAGGCCGCAGGCATGACGGTGATTGAAAAGGGCGGCGTCCATCCCAACCCCCGCCTGTGCTTCGTGCGCGAGACGGTCGACTGGATGCGCGATCAGGGCGTGGGTCTTGTCGTCGCCGTGGGCGGCGGCTCCGTGATCGACACCGCCAAGTGCATTGCCCTTGGCCTCGAGTACGAGGGCGACTGCTGGGACTTCTTCGACGGCCACGCCGTTCCCGAAAAGGCCCTGCCCGTGCTCGCCGTGCTGACGATCCCCGCCGCGGGTTCCGAGCAGTCCGTGCGGTGCGTGATCTCGCACCACGGCACGAAGGCCGGTATCGGCGCCGAATGCCTGCGCCCCGCCGCGGCCATCGTCAATCCCGAATGCTTCATGACGCTGCCGCGCCATCAGGTCGCCGCCGGCGTCGTCGACATGATCTCCCACATCATGGAGCGCTATTTCACGCGCACGACCGCGACGGCCTACGTCGACGCGCAGTCCGAGGCTGCCATGCGCACCGCGATCGAATTCGGCCCGAAGGTCTGGGCGGATGCCCGCGACTACGATTCCTGGTGCCAGATCGGCATGGTCGGCAGCTTCGCGCACAACGGCTACTTCGGTCTGGGCCGCGAGGAGGACTGGGCCTGTCACGCCATCGAGCATGAAATCTCCGGCTGGAACGAGGCCATCACCCACGGCATGGGCCTCTCCGTCGTGATCCCCGCCTGGATGCGCTACGTCTCTGAACGCACGCCCGCGCGCTTGGCGCAGTTCGCCCGCAACGTCTTCGGCATCGTCGAGGCCGACGACGCCGAGGCTGCGAAGAAGGGTATCGAGGCGCTCGTCGCCTTCTACAAGTCCCTCGGCATGCCGACCCGCATGGGCGAGCTCGGCGCCGACGAATGCCCCGTCGAGTCGCTCGCGCGCCACTGCTGCCGCCGCGGCCCCGTGGGCCGCCTCCTGCCGCTTGAGGCGTCCGACGTCGAGGCGATCCTGAAGAACGCCTTCTGAAGCTGATGCTTCGAACCTCCCGAGGTTCAGGCTGAATCCGGGGCAACGGGCCGCGCACTTTCCTCACGTGAAGGCGCGGCCTTTTTCACATCCGTCTTCGCCGCCGCCCGCGCACGCCGTCGGACGCCCTTTCCCACATCTTGTGCCGGCGCACCTCCCCGAGTTCGGCTGCCTCCTCCTTCACCCGCTTGTAAAACCCTCTCCCCCATTGCTTTCGACCGTTGTTCGAGGCGTCATTTCTCTGGAGTGAAATCTGTGCAAAACACAAGATGTTGTGGTTGTGGTGTCGTTAAACCACATGATGTAGTGACTTTTTCGGCGTTCGATTGTATGGTGCCGATGCTTCTCATAGAAAAAAAGAATGGATGGAAAAAGGCGGTTCGGACCGGCGGGGAAGGGACTTCAAACGCGCCTCCCTCTAAGGAGGAGCGGATGCGGGGAGGCGTTCCGGACCGACGGGGATGTTTTGGGGAAGCACTTTTGCGCAGGTTTGTCAATACCGCAAACATCCGTTTGACGAAGAAAAGAGTGTTGAGATTCTCGGGGCTTTTCCATAAGATTAAGTCCCTGCCGCCCATGGGGCGGCAGTTCGTTTTTTCGGGTCCGTCCGTTGGTTTCAATGACGGCCGCTGTTGAGAAGGATTAAAAGAAGGACGACGACATGCTGACGGTTATCAAGAAGGACAACACGACCGAAGAATTCATTGACGAGAAGATCGTTGACGCGGTGAAGAAGGCGGCCTTCCGCTGCGACACGCTCATCGACGACGAGGGTCTCGCCCGCATCGTCAGTGAGGTCCGTTCGCGCCTTGAGGGCCGCGACGAGGTGTCCGTGCTTGAGCTTCACGAGCTTGTCATCGCCGTTCTCTCCGCCCAGCAGCACAAGCAGGTGGCGGAGGCCTATGCCGAATACCGCTACTACAAAACGACGTACGCCCGCACGTTCGAGCAGCTCCGTCAGGATGCCGACGACGTGCTGCGCCTCGGCGACCGCGAGAACGCTAACTACGACAGCTCGCTCGTCTCCACGAAGGGCTCCCTGATCAAGGGCTACCTCACGAAGAGCCTCTACAAGCAGTTCTATCTTTCGGGCAAGGAGAAGGCCCTGATCGAGCGCGGCGACATCTACATCCACGACCTGCGCGACATGATCCTCGGCTGCATCAACTGCTGCCTCTTCGACATCGGCCACGTCCTCAAGGGCGGCTTCGAGATGTCGAACGTCCAGTATTCCGAGCCCAAGTCCGTGCTTTCCGCTCTTCAGGTGATCGGTGATATCACGCTTGTGGCGACCGCCCAGCAGTTCGGCGGCTTCACGCTGCCCGAGCTTGACAAGGTGCTCCTGCCCTATGTCGAGAAGAGCCTCGCCGCCGCCCGCGCCAAGTACCGCGACCTCGGCCTTGACGAGGATACCGTCGAGCGCGTCGCCTCGCGCGACGTCGTGCGCGAGCTCGAGCAGGGCTTCCAGTCCCTCGAATTGAAGCTCAACACCGTGCCGTGCAGCCGCGGCGATTTCGCCTTCACGACGATCACTTTCGGTCAGTGGAATCCCGAGCTCTTCACCGAGGAGGAGCGCGAGTGGCTCATGACGATCAGCCGCATCATGCTCCAGGTCCGCCGCAACGGCCACGGCAAGGACGGCAAGCCCGTCGTCTTCCCGAAGCTTGTCTATCTCTATGACGAGCGCCAGATCGAGGCCGACAAGTGGTCCGCCCAGCTCTTCGACGAGGCCGTCAGGACCTCCTCCGAGTGCATGTACCCGGACTACCTGAGCCTTTCGTCCGAGAACGGCAGCGTCTCCGAGATCTTCCAGCAGTACGGCGCCATCACGTCGCCCATGGGTTGCCGCGCCTTCCTCTCGCTCTGGTGCAATGAAGAGGGCAGGGCCGTCACGGTCGGGCGCTGCAACATCGGCGCCGTCTCGCTCAACCTGCCGATCATCCTCAAGCTCGCCCAGCTCCGTCATCCCGACACCTGGCGCAATGACTTCTGGCGCATTCTCGACGAGCGTCTCGAATTCATCCGCTCCTTCTTTAAGAAGCGCTACGACATCATCCGCAACCAGAAGTGCTCGAGCAACCCGCTCGCCTTCACGCAGGGCGGCTTCTACGAGGGCACGAAGAGCCCCGACGACCGCGTGGGCGACCTCGTGCGCTACATGACGGCCTCGTTCGGCATCACGGCCCTTGACGAAGCCACCTATCTCTGGAGCGGCAGGCGCCTCGTCGAAGAGGGCGGCGACTTCTCCGCCTCCGTGCTTCGCCAACTCAAGGAAAAGCTCGCGCAGTTCAAGAAGGAGGACGACCACCTCTACGCCATCTACGGCACGCCGGCCGAGTCGCTCTGCGCCACGCAGGCCCGTCAGTACGACCGCTTCTGCCGCGACGAAGGCGTCGAGAACGTGTTCCGCTCGACCGAGCACTACAGCCCCGAGTACTTCACGAACTCCTTCCACGTCAACGTGACGGAGGACATCACGCCCTTTGAGAAGCAGGACCGCGAGTTCACGGACTTCCATCTCTGCGAAGGCGGCCACATCCAGTACGTGCGCCTCGACAACCCCGAGAACTTCGAGGCCGTCAAGGCGGTCATCCGCCGCGGCATGAAGAAGGGCTTCTATCAGGGCGTCAACTTCGACAGCGCCTACTGCGGCGACTGCGGCAGGCACAGCACGAACGTGCTCTTCAAGTGCCCGCACTGCGGCAGCGCGAACCTCTCCGTCATCTCCCGCGTCTGCGGCTACCTCGGCTACTCCAACGTCAACGGCATGTCCCGCATGAACGACGGCAAGATGGCCGAAATCCGCAACCGCAAGAGCATGTAAGGATCCTCCGATGAACTACATCGGCTTGAGCACCTGCGACACGGCCAACGGCCCCGGCGTGCGCGTCTCGCTCTTCTGCTCGGGGTGCACGCTGCACTGTCCCGGCTGCTTCAACGAGGAGAGCTGGGACTTCGGAGCCGGGAGGCCCTTCACCGACGAAACCCTCGCGACGCTTCTCAAGGCGCTCGAGGAGGACTTCGTCGAGGGCCTCAGCCTGCTCGGCGGCGATCCGCTAGAACCCGAGAATCGGGACGAGGTCCTGAGGATCGTCAGGGCCGTGCGCGAAAGGTTCGGCAGCACGAAGACCATCTGGCTCTGGACGGGCCGCCGCCACGAGAAGGTGGCGGACTGCCCCGTGCTCGAGTACGTCGACGTGCTCGTCGACGGTCCCTACGTCGAAAAGCTCAAGGTGCATGAAAAGGGCTGCTGGTTCGGAAGCTCCAACCAGCGCGTCATTCCCCTTCATCCCGCTGGCTGATTCGTTCCATGGCCGTCGATCTCTTCAACCGTCACTTCGACTTTCCCGTGCTTCTCGCCATCAGGGATGCCTTCGAGTCGGGCACCTGGGACGGCTGGATGCGTGCGGTCACCGCGCTGGGCGATCACGGCGCCGTCTGGATCGCGCTCGGCGTCGCTCTTCTCCTCTTTCGCAGAACGAGGCTCACGGGAGCCGCAATCCTTCTCGCGCTCACTCTGGTCGCACTTGTCGGCAACATGGGACTCAAGCCGCTCTTTGATCGACTTCGTCCCTGCGACATCATGGGCTTCACGCTTCTGCCCGCGTGTCCGCCCGATCCTTCCTTCCCCTCGGGCCACACGGCCGCCTCCTTTGCGTCGGCCACCGTGCTGTGGCTGCGCCGCTCGGCCTTCTTCCGGCCCGCCCTCGTGCTGGCGGCCCTCATCGCCTTCTCCCGCCTCTATCTCTTCGTGCACTTCCCTACGGACGTCATGGCAGGCATCCTGCTCGGGCTCTGCTGCGCCTGGTGCGCCGCGAGGGGCCTTGAATTCATTGCCGACAGGCGCCGCTGATGCCTCATCGAACCGTACGGTCCATGACGAAAAAGGTCCGCATCCCCGAGGGATGCGGACCGATCGGGCCGTTTGATCAAGCTCCGGTCACCAGAGGCCTATGAGTTTCCACCAGGTCATGCCGACGGTGAGCCACGCGACGGTGTTGACCGTGCAGACGATGAAGCCGTTGCGCCACCATTCGCTCTGGCTCACGTAGCCTGTGCCGAAATAGACGGGGACGGCGCCGTTGCCGTAGTGGGTGAGCGAGATGGGAAGGTTGGCGAAGATGCCGAAGGCGACCGCGACCATCAGGGCGGGGGCGCCGCAGGCCGCCGCGACGGCGACGAAGGCGGCATACATGGCGGAGATGCTGGCCGTCACCGAAGCGAAGCAGTAGTGCGAGTAGATGTAGATCCTAAAAGCAGAGAAATACACACTAACTCATTTTCCTGCCTTTAAGGGTTAGCCTTGACTTCGGATCTCGCCATATTTTCCTTCAGCATCTGAAGCACCAGTCGATCCCTCGTCGTGCTTTCGGTAGACCAACGGGACTTGGCACGCTTGTTCCGGACGGTGACGGTCTCGACGCAATCGAACCAACCCAGGAACTGGCGCAGGCTCATTTTCTTGAGCCAGGCCGCGGCGCCGGCCATTCTGTCGCGCTCTACCTTACCGCACTCCTCGTCTCGGGAGAGTTGTTCCGCTTCCTTCCGAGTAGCCTTCAATGCGTTCTGCAAATAGAAGCGGTAGCCGAGCGCAATCAGGCGACACAGCTCCTTGCCTCTTACTCGCTTCATGTCCCAGCACCTGGCACGTGCGCCGTCCAACTCGCTCTTGATCATGTGGTAAGACATTTCGATGTCGTTGCGGCGACGATAGTGCGTCAGAGCCTGCCAAGGATCTCGGTGTCGATTGGAAATCAGCACAAAGATTCCGAAATTCAGCATTTCCGCCTTGCAGGGCTCATCCTTGATCAGGACCGTCGCCTTACCGCGGCTGCGCTTGGGGATGACTGTCAGAAACTTTTCGCACCTCTTCTGCTCAGACGGATCCAACCCTTCCTTCGACAGGCCACCTTCCAACTTCGCCTTGATCGTGTGGAGTTTGTTGAGGAAGCTTTCCTCCTCCAAAGCAGCCTTGGCCCTGTTTTTGTAGTAGTGGTAATGAAGCCTGATTGACAGCTGTTCGCCATTCGGATCGCTAACCTTTGCGGGTCCCAGATCTGTTGCCTGCGTGAATGACGCGGCATGGATGTTCGGATCAAACGGGCAAGTCGATGACGGGTTGGTGAGTTTTTCACGCGCAAGACGCCCGCCGGAGGTTTCTTCGTCAATCAGGCGATAGATCCAGTTGTCGCTCAGGGTGGCGCGCATGGTGAAGCCGACGTGGTGCGTAACGAAGGCGCGGACGTTGTCTCTACTGAAGAAGCCGTTGTCCAGAACAAGTTCGGGCTTTTTCAATCCGTAGGTAATTGGATGGTCAGCTCCCAAGGGGCATCGAACACCGGAGACCATCCATGCAGAACTTGACAAAAACGCAAAAAAAAGAAGCACTCTCTCTTTTCTCTCGCTAGCGGGCTCGGGGCCCATGCGAGTACATCGGCATCAAAGTGCCATTGAGTCTCGATACTCATACGATAAGAGGAGTGCTTCGACATGAATACTACACAAAATTCGACTAAAAGCAAAATCGTGAAAGTCATCGGCGTTGACCTCGCGAAAGATCATTGCGATGTCATCGGCTACGATGAGAACGGAATAATTTGCTTAAGGCTGGATGGATGCTCCTATGCAAAGCTTCGGGAGATTCTGGCCAATCTGCCTCAGGCTGTTGTCCTGATGGAGGCATGCAAGGGTAGTATGTTCCATGCTCGGAGCATCGCCGATCTCGGGCACGAGGTGCGCCTTGTCAAAGGCACCGACGTAAAGGCACTTCGCAATGTCAAACATAAGAATGACCTGCGTGACGCCGCCTATATCGCCAACCTTTACTTCGTACCGGGTATCAAGTACGTCTACATTAAAAGTCAACAGCAGCAGTCCCTGCAGTTTCTGCAGAACGAGTATAAGAGCCTTCAGGAGTTGCGCATTCAAGTAGGCAATCAGATCCACGCAGGACTCGAAGAGTTCGGATGTCCCGTCCGAAAATCTTCGAAGTTCATTAAGACCCGCATGGTGGCACATCTTGAAAAGCATGCCGAGCTTATTCCTGAGGACGTGATGGCTTCGTTTAAGCGCAGGCGTGAAATTTGGCTCAATCTTCTTCAGCAAGAGGAGGAAGCCAAGAGGCGGCTGGAACAGGTGGCTGCAACGGATGCCAATGCAAAGCGCCTCATGACGGTTCCCTGCGTTGGACCTCAGACGGCAGTAGGACTGCTGGTTCATGTTGGCGTCGACTTCGGGCGCTTCAAGAACAGCAGGCAGTTTGCGGCCTCCCTCGGGCTTGTACCAAAGCAGAATAGCACTGGCGGCAACAACACGCTCAACCACATCACCAAATGTGGGCCCAAGAGTCTTCGTTCCAATCTCGTGCAGTGCGCGCAACTCGTCCTCATGTACGCGGAAAAGTGGAAGGGGAATTTCGGTGACTGGGTGCGAAAAATGCGAGACAGCGGAAAGAAACATGGCGTCATTGTCTGCGCCATCGCAGCCAAGTTAGCTCGAATCATTTATCGTCTGATGAAAGACAAGGTCGATTACACACCTATACTAAGCTGTTAAAGGTACATATCGCACAGAGCGATCATCGGCCAATTCCCGCCAAGGCCTACGAAGGCAACTACTAGTGACGAATCGTGCTCAACGCAATAGAGTGATGCTGAAAATCAAACTGTGATATCGCATAGACCGCGATAGTTACGCGTAGGTTATAAAGCACCTCTATTTCCTCGAATCTCACTATGTCGGCGGAGGTCTAGGAATGAATGCCTCCTGGCCGCGGATGTATTTCAGTGAAGCCCTTTCTTCAACTTCGAATGAGTTGCAGCAGGTTTCTTCTGGTAGGAGTCTGAATGAGTTACAGGCGCGCAGTGCGCGCTCAAAAAGGAAGGAAATAGAGCCAGAGCCTGATGAAAGCTTGTTGTGCGCAAGTCGATGAGGTCTTTCGAGCGACTTACCAGGCGCTCCGCTTACGAAGATAATGGGGAACCAAACCCTGGCAGGCAGCTGCTTGTCATATGAAAGCCTTCTCGATTCCGTAATCCGACTTTACAAATTTAGTGGTGTGGCTTCGCCACGTATTGGATGGAGGACGCGCATGGGCGCGCCCTCCAGAGGGAGTTGTACCCCAAAAAGGCACTTCGTAAATTTACGTGTTAATGCCCCCCTAAAGAGGTATGTCTGATCAACGTATATTCTTGCGCTCGTCGCTTGGCAACCCGCCCACATGCTGTGGGCGGGCAAGCCCGCGATTATGGCGCAACAGATAGCGCGTCAAGGGTTCTTCGGCAATGAACGGGGAGCCCCGTCCGTTCTACGAACGGCCACCCCATTAAATGCCTCGCCCCCTTGACCCGTCAGGCGACGGTAGCCGGGCAGCGCTGAGGGAGCGCAGCAGCTGGCTTTTCATCAGCTGTATGCTACGGTCCTCCTCGACCGCGTAAAAAGGGCCAAGCCAAGGAGACGACCGCTACCACTTAAGGGGTGCACTTAGCACGTAACAATGCGAAGAGGCTCAAAAAATCCCCCGAACACTTGCAAACGGGGAGCTGACCATGTATTTGGTCTTGTGCGCCTTGCTGCCGAAGAGGACGTTTGGAACGAGGCTCCACAGACAGCGGTCTGCACTCAGCTGATCTACGAAATCAACGAGTTCCGACGTAAGTCTACGGCCTACAACGTCGGCGACAAGGTGGACTGTGCCTTCCTGTACGAGCGCTTCCTCGAATGCACGAAAGCGGGGACGACGAGCGCTGATTTGCTCGATACGCGTAGTGTCACGCATGGTCAGGTCATCACGGACGGCACGGTTGAATGGACGGTTCGCACCCATGTTCGAAGCGTCAATAGAGCCTTTGCAGACGCTGATGGCAATGTAAACATGATGCTCGCCGTTTATCCGGTCGGATCGATCTACATGAGTGTTAATCCAACGAATCCGAACTCGCTGTTTGGTGGAACGTGGGAAGCGTTGGATCAGGGGCGCGTGCTAATCGGTGCGGGCGCTGCTCATCCCGCCGGAGAGACGGGTGGGGAAGAGACGCACGTACTCACGCCAGATGAGATGCCTGAGCATACCCATAGCGGTTCGACAAGTATCGAAGGAAGCCACGATCATTCTCGCGGTTCGATGAACATTAAAGGTGATATTTGGAGTTCTGGAAATTATGAAATTATCGGTGGTATCGATAACCGTAGCGGAGCATTTTCTGTAAGTCGAGGTTCAGGTCAATCAATAGATCGAGGAAGTAATATCAATTGCGTAAAAAGGCTAACATTTACGGGCTCTGATGGTTGGAGTGGTTATACATCTTCAAGCGGATCGCATTCTCATTCTGTGTCACTTAATAACACTGGCGGAGGAGTTGCTCACAACAACATGCAACCGTATCTTTCCGTGTACATGTGGAAGCGCGTTAAATAAAATAAAGGAGGTTGAAGAATGCAAAAGTTATTTGTTGTCAACGAAGAATTCGCAATTGTTCAATGTGGCAAAAAAAAGTTTACGTCGATACAGTTGAGAATTTCATTCTTGACGGCGGAATTGAACTGTCAGATGGAGTAATTTCTATTGATTACAATAAGACAAATGAATCTTGTTGGATTGATGGCGATGCTTTTTAAGGGTTCCCAAATGAGTATGCGGAATTAGTTTTATTAAAGGCCGAAACCCTTTGCGAAAACTTTGAAAAACGCAAAAAAGAATGTGAAGAAAATGAGCGTAATGCTGAAGAAGAAAAACGCAAGCAAGAGGAATCCGATCGCCTCGCCAACATGGCACTTGACGAACACAAGGCGCGAAAGCTGAGCGAACTCAATGCTGCGCACGAGGCAGCCGAAGCGGGCGCTCACCTTCTTTTCTCGCTTGGATTTGAGATTGATGCGAACGACAAGGCAAGTCGCGACGTTGAAGGCATCCTGAGAACCATCGGCGATGGAACTACGATGTTTTGTGATTACAACAACGAGTTTCACGAGCTGAATAGGGCTCAGGTAGAAACGCTTCAAGTTGAGATCATTCAGAATGCCCAGTCTCTATACGCTCAAAAATGGCAGTACTGAACGCAGGTCGAAGCAGCAGAGAGCGTTGAGGAGCTTGGTGCCATTGAGTTCGTGTTCTTGCATATGAGGTTTTGATTGTTCGGCGTAGCACTAGGCTCCCGCTGTGTTCAAGAGAACGAAAGGATAAGCAAACGCCCGGATAAACAACCGGACGTTTAGCTTATTTTGACTCTGTTAGCGAGCGAAGCAGGTTTTCCCATTGGTTCCAAACACGCTCAGGGGCATATGCCTTCATGTCTTCTCTAGCCTGAGAGCCGAATTTACGACGCAACTCTTCATCCTCCATGAGCTTGGCCAACCCTTCTGCGTATGCTTCTGCAGTAGGTTGGGTAAGCACGCCGTTTTCGCCGTCTCTGATCATGGTGTTCACGGATGGACAGTCCGCACAGCCGGCAATAGGAAGCCCCATCGCCATCGCTTCTAGCAGAGACAGACTTTGGCCTTCAAACGAAGACGGGAACGCAAAGATGCTACCAGTTCGGAGTTTGCTTTCAACGTCATTCGTTTTTCCTTTCAGGAGGAAGCGGTTTTCAAGGCCGTGTTTTGTGATGAGTGCATTGACGCGTTCCGTCAGCTCGGGTTCGACATGGGTTTCACCCCACCATTCACAAGTCCAGTCTGGGAAACGATCCTTCAGCAAAGCAAAAGCCTCAATCAGTAATTCTGGGCGCTTTTGAGAGGCGATGCGAGCGATGTTAACGATGGTTCTGGACGAGAGTGCTGCAGGAACTTCATATTGTGGTGCTACGTTGGGAATGCAGAGCACAGGTGTATTTGGGTGAAGATGTTTGGCGATAGGGACGTATTCAGGCATTAAGACCTGCACGATGTTGGATTTGCTGACGGAATCTTTGTGGATGGAGCAGAACGGCTCTTCGGCCATGAACTTTTCTGGCGTGAAGTGGTACATCGTGACCAGAGGCAGATCGCTTTTCATGAGGTCGCGAACGTAATGTGCTGACTCCGGCTGATAGGCGATGATTACATCGGCGTTTTCGCAGGCTTTAAGGGCTCCGAGAAGGTCGGTGGCCTTCAATTGTCCCAACATGCGATTCCGTTTTTCATGGCGTACGTTTCGGTTGAAATGAAATGTGCGAATTTTGATCCATGTCTTTTGGGCGAAAAAGGGCGGCTTTTTGAAAGCGTTGATGAAACGTATGCCGGTGTCGAGCTGAAAGCCGGGCTTGCCTGTATTGGCATCGTGACAAATGGCGGTCACATCGTATCCGCGATTGTGGAGTGCGTTCGCCATGTCGCAGAAAACTTTCTCAGTGCCGCCTTTTGAACCTACAACTCGCCAAAGGTTCAAAAGTACGACATGAACTTTTCTTGCTTTATTAGAGTTTTCAGAGTTTGACGGGAGGGGGGGGGTAACATCTTGAAACATATTTAATATAGATGCAAAAATGGCTCACGCTTGCCAAATCAGCCGTGAGCAGGGTACGTATACATAACTTTATCACACCGCCTTCTGGCGGCTTTTTCATATGTGGGATTTTGTTGTCAAAGCGCTGAAAGATGCGCTAAAGGAGAAGGTGACTGAAATGACGAAGGAAGAAGTGAAGGAATGGCTCGACAAGCTCGGCGTCAAGGTCGAGGCAGTGACCGACGAGCTCATCGCCAAGGTGGAGGCCCAGAAGGCTCTGCTTGATGCGGAGACCCGACGCAAGACTCGGCTCTTCTGGGGGCCGGTTGGTTTTTTGGTTGGCGCGGTCGCCGGCTATGTCTGCGCGGCCTTTTTCTGAGAACTGCGGGGTTTTTCTTTTCTTTGAGCTTCGCGTCCCTAATCGGATAGAAGACGCCGCCTCCTCCTCGGGTCGTGGCCGACGGCATGGCGGGAGAGATGATGAGTTCTGCGAGACAGATCGAATAGCCGAGCGACGTGGCGCTCCTGCCGATCGCCTGAATGATGCGAAGCGCAATGCGGCGGCCGAGCCTCATCTTGATGAAGCCGCGCGAGAGGAAGAACGCGCAGACGATGAGCTAGATCGTGCCGTTGCCGAAGCCCATCAGCGCGCCCTTCGTCTTCAGAATGCCGCAGAAGGCGCATAGCGTGAGCGACAGGAAGGCGGCGGGTTCGGGTGCGCGGGCGAGGGGCCCGCGCCATTCAATCATGTGCCTGCTCGAGGACGGATTCGGACGTCAAAACGCCGTCTTGTGGCCTGCGTCAAGCCGTCAAAGAGGGTTTGCAATTCAACTGAAATTTCACGTCTCTTATAAATGACAGCCCTAAGGCGTTTTGCCTACGGCGTATTCCCTTCGTGGGACAGGGTTTTGTCTTGAGTCAAAATACTCGGGGAACGTGCTCTCCGTCAGCACTTGAAGGCGGTGTCCGAGGCATCAGGAAGCAGGATGGGAAGGCGGGAGGAGGCCGCAGGGAGGATGGTGAAGGGGGCGGATGCGCGTTGCGGTTCCCTGAGGTGCAGGGAGCCGCAACGGCTGAGCGTGCGGGTCAGTGGTCGGACTTGATGCCTGCGCCGCACATGGTGATGAGCGTGTCGGGCGTGGGGCCGTAGAGCTCGCAGTAGCGGCCCCAGGCGGCGTAGTTGGCGGCCGTGGTGTGCTCGCAGTAGATGCCGCGGCGGGCGAGCAGGGCTCGGGCCTCGAGGATGCGGTCCTCAGGAGCGTGCACGACCCTGATGTCGTGGCGCTTCATCATGTCAAGGATCTCGCGGCCGCGCATCGGAACGCCGATGGCGATGCCCTCGGCCATCGTGGGCGCGGGCGTGACGCGTGCAGGATCCTCAAGCCCCGCCTCGCGGGCGCGGTAGAGCGGATCGCACTTCTCGCTCTGGAGCGCGATGATGTTGGGGAAGCGCTCGATTGCCCCCGAGGCGTGCAGATGCTCGAGCGCCTTGACGGCGCCGATGAAGAGCGTGCCGTTGCCGACGGGAATCACGATGTTGGCCGGGATACGGCCGAGCTGCTCGAAGGTCTCGTAGACGTAGGCCTTCATAGAAATTCGGCGCGGAAACCTCTGTCTTCAGACAGGGGAGGAAGCGCCGTCCTGCTTTCTAAGTTCGGTTAAATAGGTACTTCTCTTTTCGAGAAGCGTGAGTTTCCTCCAGCTGATACTAGGGGAAAGCTTTACGCCGTCCAGCCTCCGTACATCGAAGTAGCCGGACGATCTTCGCCCGAAGATGAAGCCGATTTGCCCAAGACATCTCACCTTGTCAAAGAGCCTGAAGCCATGGACGAGATAAGGTGACTGGTTGAGCTTGCGGTATCCGATCTTCGTACCGTCCTCAAGTCTCTTCGAGAGCACCGTGAACTTATGTATCTGACGGTTGTGCTTGCGCATCTGCCGCTGATGGAGGTAGACGCCTCGTCGAACGGCCTTGAGGTTTCCCGCGATGCAGTAGGCATCGACGCAATGCGTCTTGGGGAGTCCATGGGTGATGCGCGTGTGCTTCGTTAGATAGCCGTAGGTGTTCTCCACAGGCAAGCCAGGATGCGCCTTGCGAACGCGATCGAGCAATGTCCAACGCATGATGCCCATGAAGGCTTCCGCCCTGAACGATTGACCGCGCTTGACCTTCA
>OJRO01000430.1_pt1 | contig 43441 bp, 30 predicted proteins | sample 1599221 | NCBI WGS metagenome assembly OJRO01 (sample SAMN03922449, study PRJEB24848) | human gut metagenome | isolation source: stool sample | host: Homo sapiens | place: Germany | collected 2009-11
CTTATTAACCAAAATATATGTATTTATGTATCTAAAAGATATTATACGAGGAGTGAAAGATATGATAAAGATCGATCTGATCACCGGATTTTTAGGTGCCGGGAAGACAACTTTTATAAAAAAGTATGCTTCTTATCTGATGAAACAGGGAAAGAAGATCGGAATACTGGAAAATGATTTTGGCGCCATCAATGTGGATATGCTCCTTTTACAGGATTTAGAAGGGGATAACTGCACATTGGAAATGATCGCCGGAGGCTGTGACGCAGACTGCCACAGACGCAGATTTAAAACCAAGCTGATCGCAATGGCTATGGAAGGCTATGACCGGGTGATCGTAGAGCCGTCTGGCATTTATGATGTGGATGAATTTTTTGACACCCTTTATGAAGAGCCGTTAGACCGCTTTTATGAGCCGGGAAATGTGATCGCACTGGTGGATGCAGGCCTGGAAGAGGATCTTTCAAAAGAGGCAAAATATCTGCTGGCATCAGAAGTAGCAGATGCAGGCTGCGTGCTTTTCAGTAAATGCGATGAAGTGTCTCAAGAACAGTTGAAAGCCACCCTTTCTTATCTGAACCAGGCAATGGAACAGGTACATTGTAAACGAAGGTTTACCCTGGATCAGATCCTGTGCAAAAACTGGGAAGATCTGGAAGAGGCTGATTATAAGCGTCTGCTCAACTGTGAATATCGCATGGAAGATTATGAAAAAATGCATTTAGAACAGGGGAAAGTGTTTGATTCTCTGTACTATCTGAATTTTTCCATGGATCCGGATCAGCTAAAAACAGCAGTAGAAAATATGTTTAGGGATCCTTCCTGCGGAAAGATCTTTCGCATCAAAGGCTATATAAAAAAGGGAGAAAACGGCTGGTTGGAGTTAAATGCCACCAGCAGGGAATTTTCTCTGAAACCGGCGCCAAAAGGCCAGGAAGTGCTGATCGTTATTGGCGAAAACCTTTCAAAAGAGGCAGCAGCTCTTTATTTAGGCCGTAAACCGGATGTTTAAGCCAGGTTTTAAACAAAAAACAGTTTACAAAAGATAAGGGACAGGTTATAATATTTCCCGTTGGACAAGGACAGATATGGCAGAGTTGCAGATGCTCTGTGCATAAATAAAATGTTCTCACAAAATCAGGCACAGAAAGATTTTGAGAGGACATTAAGAAAAAGCTGATGGCTTCTGTGAGACAGATGGATTGCAGATGACATCAGCTTTTTTACGGTGACTTTCATCTGATCATGAAAGGAAATTATTATGGAACCATATTACTATACAAAGATGAGCAAGCCCCAACAGGCTGTCTACTATGCCATTTACCAGGGGCTCATGGCACTTTCCGACAGCTTCCAGGTGCCGAAATTAGAAGGACGGGAACTAAGCGACGTATTTTTCCAGCTGCGTTTGGACCATCCGGAGATCTTCTGGGCAGAGGGATTTCATTACCGGTATTATCAGGACTCGGCCAATATCACTTTTTTGCCGGAGTATATTTTTGAAAAAGGAAAGATCAAAGAACACCAGAAAGCATTAAAAGCCAGAGTGGAAAAGCTGGTCCGCCCTGCTATGAAGCTTTCGGAATGGGAAAAAGAAAAGTATGTACATGATTTTATCTGTGAAAATGTACATTATGATAAGTTAAAGAAATCTTATTCTCATGAGATCATCGGTCCTTTAGGACAGGGTGTAGGGGTATGTGAAGGGATCGCCAAATCTGTAAAAGTGCTTTGTGACGCCTTAGGTATCTGGTGTATGATCGCTATCTGCGGAAATAATCCTGAAAAAGGGATCAAATACCGTCATACCTGGAATATTGTAAAGATCGGCGGCACGTATTATCACCTGGATACTACCTTTGACAATACGTTAGGTAAGCACAGCTTTGGTGCAAAGGAGATCCGCTACGATTACTTTAATCTGGATGATAAAAATATTTTCCGGGACCATGAGCCACTGATCGCGCCGGCGCCGGCCTGTACAGACGGGGATCATTTTTATTACAAAGAGAAGAAAATGTCCTTTACAAAGACAGAAGATGTGTATAAACGTTCTCTTCAGGCGGCGAAAAAGGGAAAAATGCTTACCTTTCACTGGAGAGGCGGTTATCTTACAAGGGCAGTCCTGGACGAATTGCTGGATCTGATCAAAAAAGCAGGAGCAGAAAAGGGAAAAGTAGCCCGTATTGCTTTAAACTGGCCCCAGGCAGTGCTGCGTCTGGAGTATGTGGAAGATGGCCAGGAAAATGTTACTATGGAAGAGGCAAATGAAGGAGAGCAGGAGTGAGATTAGACTGTTCGGGAATGGAATTTGAAAAGCTGGCAGATCTGTTGGAACAGGGGCAGTTTGAACTTTTGAATCTGCCGGTTGGTGATGAGAGGAAAAAGCCATCGGATATCCGTCTGGTGTATATGATGAATGACACAGCGGAAAGCTTTCTGGTATTCCATGAGGCAGTGCTTACAGGAAATTACCTGCCGGATTACGAGGGAGAACTAAGCGCTTCCCTGGATAAAGAAGAAACAGATAACACGGACGCGGAAGGTGAAGAAAAGGGGCGGTATATCCTGGCGGTCCATCAGGGAGATACAGTCTGCACCCTGTTTTTTAAAGATATCAGCCTGGAATGTGAGCTGTATGATTATGGTGAGATCGGTCATTTCTGGGTGAAGGGATATGAGTATCTGCGCCAGTTAGAATATAAGATCGCTATTTTAGGGGATAAATGGGAATATCTGGGAGAAGATTGCTGCAGTGAAGAAGAGAAAAAACTGGCATCTTTAAGAGAATTTCCGCCTTTAAGTTATCTGTTTTATCCGGCAGCTTCACTGGCCTATGTAAGAGAAAAAGAAGAACCGTGGAAATGTTCGCCGCTGGCAGCAAAACTGGTGGAAGAGGCTGCAAAACAGGAGAAAGATACCTGGTTTGCAAAAATGGTATCCCTGTATAAAAGATACCCCGTCAGGGTACTTGCCAGATACATTGCCTGGATGTTTCACAGAGAAGCCCATAAGAGAGTAACCGATCATCTGATCCGGCAGATGGATCAGGCAGCGGTCATTTATCCAAGACGTTATTTTGGAGAAGAGAACGAAAAAAAGCATAAAATTCTGTTTGAAAAAGCCAACAAACGTAAAAGAGATCTTGAAAAACAGGGGATACAGGCGGAAATCTTTAGAGAAGAACCTTTTGCAAAAGGCGACGATGGACCCTTTAAAGTGTATGTAATGCAGTTTACAGTTAAGAAGGGAAATCGCATATCTGCAGTTGAAGAAATCCGATAATTGCAAATGATCATAACCACATACTGCTATGCATCAGCCCCGTGCGGCTGTTGGCAGGTTTTGCAGACAATATCTATTATATAAAAACAGCAGAGGAATTTACCCCTCTGCTGTTTTCGTTTCTAATAATTTCGTTAATTTTTCCAGTAAAACTTTCGCTTCCTCGCCCTGTTCCCGGATATAAGAAGCTTCCGGTACTTCAATATCATGGATCAGGGAATTTCGCATTTTTCGTAAAAAGGCGATCTGGTTAATACATTCTTTATCAAGCACTCCCAGTCGTTTTAAAGCGTTGATATTAAATACGCTTACGGAACGGGAACTGCGCTTGGTCACACGGTTTAAGAGATTTTCAAGAGGCACCCATTGGCCAAAGAAGTAGTTGATGGCTTCCTGATGTTCCACCGTTAAATTGGAGTCATCGGAGCGCAGCTTCTGGTATGCCTGGTATCTCTTTTCATTTCCGCTGATGATCTGGTCAATGATCTGCTGGGAAATGGTACGTTTGTCTTTTTCAAATTTTACAGACTTTACGATAGGTCCGATATCTTTTGCCCGTAATATCTTTAAGCTGCTTAAAAAGCGGAACAGCAGCTCAATATTTCCCATACGAAGCTTGATATCTTCCGGAAGGAAATTATTGCTTAAATAATTATATAAATAAGAGGCAAGCTCAAACTGATTGGCAAAAGTAGCTTTACTGTTCTGAATCCTTTCATTTCCAGCAGCCTGAAGCCGTTCCAGGGCGATTTCACCGGTAAGCACCAGACCATTTAATTCATCTAAGATAGCCAGTTCTTCCTCAGAAAGTGTTCCCTGCATAGGCTTATACACCAGGTCATGTTCCACCTCAGACCAGGCATGCATCAGGACAGAAGCTACCTGGATCTCGATCCTGGCAGCGCAGTAGCGTTTTTCGGAAGGCTGTACCATTTCCTCTTTCATATGCACCCGGTAATGATTGGCCCAGTAGCCGGAAAAACGTTTGTTATAGGTAGGCGGTTTGGACTGTTCCGGGAACTGTTTGCGCTCGATCACCTGAAAAAGATCGCTGATCAGGGAGTCTACTTTTATGCGGTCACCTGGGAAATACAGGGACACACGGATGCCGCAAAGGTCAGCAATATCCTCGTAGATCTCTTTCATGTTCTTATAGGGAACCGTGCGCTTGACATTTCTGCGCAGTATCTTACTTTTTAAACGGCCGGGGTTTTTGATCCTGTAAGTGACCATAGCCCGGATACCGGCTGACTGTAAGGCATCTTCCAGTTGAGAAGAGGAAATACGTCCCAGATTTTCATAAAAAGTAAGTTTCTTTTTATAGTTTTCAATAAACTGGTTGATCAGATCCATAAATCCTCCTTTGCAGTCGGATATCTGTAAAAATACAGATATAGTAATTTTCAGAATTTTCTGTCACTATTATAGCACAGGAGCAATCGCTCTGCAAGAAAGAGAGCAGTATCCGGGGGGAAAATGATCATGGTCCAGCCAAAATATCTTAATGAGAAAAATTATGGGAACAGCCTACTTGACAATATACCCTGGTGGGGTATATAATGCGTATATTCCCAGGGGAATGGTGGGAAAATAAAGGAGAAAGACAGGAACGTTTATGGAAGAAGAAAAATGCTGCTGTTGCCACCATAAAACAAAAGAGCGTTCAGAAAAGGAATACAAAGACCTGATCCACCGCTTAAACCGCATTGAAGGCCAGATACGGGGAATTAAAGGGATGGTGGAAAAGGACGCTTATTGTCCGGACATATTAATACAGGTGGCTGCAGCCAATGCAGCGTTAAACAGTTTTAATAAGGTCCTTCTTGCAAATCATATCAGGACCTGTGTAGCAGAAGATATAAGAGCGGGAAAAGATGAGGTGATCGATGAACTGGTGACCACCTTGCAGAAACTTATGAAATAAGTGGAGAGGAAAATGAAGGTTCCGCCTGCGTCAGCAGGCAGTGGAGCACGACCGTGTGTGGAACCTAAACAGGTATGAACAGGTATAAGAAAGGAGCCAGTAATACAATGAAGCAGTATACAGTAACGGGAATGAGCTGTGCAGCCTGCAGCACCCGTGTAGAAAAGGCGGTTTCCAAGGTGCCGGGAGTAACTTCCTGCTCTGTCAGCCTTTTAACCAACTCCATGGGCGTGGAAGGAAGTGCCACAGACCAGGAGATCATAAAAGCAGTAGCAGATGCAGGCTATGGCGCGTCTGCAAAAGATGCCGAAGGAGAAAAAAACGGTGGAGCAAACAGCGCTGCAGCTTCTGAAGAGGCCCTTGCAGACCATGAAACTCCTATTTTAAAGAAACGTTTATTATATTCCGTAGGTTTTTTACTTGTCCTTATGTATTTCTCCATGGGACATATGATGTGGAACTGGCCGCTGCCGGCATTTATGGACGGCAACCATGTGATGATGGGTCTGGTACAGCTGTATCTGACAGTGATCATTATGGTCATCAACCAGAAGTTCTTTATTAACGGTTTTAAGAGCCTGTTCCATGGTGCTCCAAACATGGACACCTTAGTAGCCTTAGGTTCCTTTGCCTCCTTCGGCTACAGCTCCTATGCACTGTTTGCCATGACTTATGCTGAACATCAGGGAGATGCAGAGGCAGTGATGGGCTACATGCATGAATTCTACTTTGAGTCCGCTGCCATGATCCTGACACTGATCACAGTCGGAAAAATGTTAGAGGCCCGTTCCAAAGGAAAGACTACAGATGCCTTAAAGAGCCTGATGAAGCTGTCACCAAAGACTGCCGTAGTGGAAAAAGAGGGAAAAGAAACAGAAGTACCTGTTGAACAGGTACGCATCGGTGATGTATTTGTTGTCCGCCCTGGTGAAAATATACCGGTAGATGGTGTCGTATTAGAAGGAAACAGCGCTGTAAACGAAGCTGCTCTTACAGGTGAAAGTATTCCTGTAGACAAGCAGGCAGGAGACCGTGTTTCCGCAGCCACCATTAACCAGTCCGGTTTTATCCGCTGTGAAGCTACCCGCGTAGGAGAAGATACTACACTCTCCCAGATCATCCGTATGGTCAGTGACGCGGCAGCTACCAAGGCACCCATCGCAAAAGTGGCAGATAAAGTTTCCGGTATTTTCGTTCCTGCTGTTATTTCCATTGCAGTGCTGACGGTTATTGTATGGCTGATCGCAGGTGAAAGCGTTGGTTTTGCCCTTGCAAGAGGTATTTCTGTTCTGGTTATCAGCTGCCCTTGTGCTTTGGGACTTGCAACACCGGTTGCGATCATGGTAGGAAATGGTATGGGTGCAAAGAACGGTATCCTCTTTAAGACTGCCGTTTCCCTGGAAGAAACAGGAAAAGTTGAGATCGTTGCATTAGATAAAACAGGAACCATTACAAGTGGTGAGCCAAAAGTAACAGATGTACTGGCGGCAGATGGAACTTCAGAAGAAGAGCTGTTAAAATTAGCATATTCACTGGAAAGCAGGAGCGAGCATCCGTTAGCAAAGGCGATCGTAGCCTATGGGGCAGAAAAACAGGCAGAACAGATCCCGGTTAGTGAATTTAAGGCACTTCCGGGAAATGGCCTGGAAGGAAAAGTGGGAGATGCGGATGTAAAAGGCGGCAGCCTGAAATTTGCACAGAGCCAGACGGAGATATCCGAAAAGATAAAAAGCCAGGCAGAAAAACTGGCAGAAGAGGGAAAAACACCTCTTATGTTCTTAAAAAATGGTATACTTGCAGGTATGATCGCAGTTGCCGATGTGATCAGAGAAGACAGCCCACAGGCAGTAAAAGAGCTGCAGAATATGGGTATTGAAGTAGTTATGCTGACCGGTGATAATGAACGCACAGCCAAGGCCATTGGCCGCCAGGCCGGCGTAGACCGTGTCATCGCAGGCGTTCTTCCGGATGGTAAGGAAGAAGTGATCCGCAGGTTAAAAGAACAGGGAAAAGTTGCCATGGTTGGTGACGGTATCAATGATGCCCCTGCTCTCACAAGAGCGGATATGGGTATTGCCATTGGAGCCGGTGCAGACGTTGCCATTGACGCAGCAGATGTCGTTCTGGTAAAGAGCCGCTTAAGTGATGTGCCCGCAGCCATCCGTTTAAGCCGCGGAACCCTTAGAAACATCCATGAAAACCTGTTCTGGGCCTTCTTCTACAATGTGATCGGTATCCCCCTTGCAGCAGGTATCTGGATCCCCATCTTTGGATGGAAGTTAAACCCGATGTTTGGTGCAGCAGCCATGAGCTTATCCAGCTTCTGCGTTGTGACCAATGCATTAAGGCTGAATTTATTAAATATCAAAGACAGCCGCAAAGATAAGAAGATCCGCCGTAAAGCAGCCGCTCCTGCAGGAGCAGTAGTTGCTGCGGCAGAAATAAATACAGAAACAAAAAAGGAGAACAAAACAATGACAAAGACTATGAAAATTGAGGGAATGATGTGCGGACACTGCGAGGCAGCTGTTAAGAAGGCTCTGGAAGCATTAGACGGAGTAGCGAGCGCAGAAGTAAGCCACGAAAAGGGAACTGCTGTTGTAACCTTAGATAAGGACGTAGATAATGCAGTCCTTACAAAGGCAGTAGAAGATAAGGATTATAAGGTAGTTTCTGTTCAGTAAGCGATCATAGATGAACAAAAATGAATAAAATAGTATAAAATACAAAATAGTATAAAATGAATGAAAGAAACGCAGGAACCGGTCCGAAAAGATGGGTTTCTGCGTTTTTTGTGCCACGGCACATTCTTTTTATAAATTTAGTATATAAAAAAATCAGGGAAGAGGTGTTACGTCTGTCCGTTTGCGTGGGGATTTGTTGATCTCAAAATCTTTTTTAATGACTTCGTTGTAAACAGAGATCACATGGTAAAATGCCTCGATCTCTTCGGCGCTGCACTGTTTCTGAAGCTGGGACATGGTCTTGGCGATATCCAGGATATCATACATTTTATGTGCCTTACTGACACGGGAACCTTCTGCTGTCACATATAGATAAAGGTTTTTCGCGTTTCCATCTTTTTTGCGCTTTTCGATCAGTTCCAGTTTTTCTAATTTAGTAAGGATCTGGGAAATAGTTCCCTTTGTTTTATCCCAGTACTGGATCAGTTCACCGGAAGAGGTTCCGGGATGGTCTTCAATATAACTGAGTGTGTGGACTTCCATCATGGTAAGCGTATAGTTATCACCATACTGGTGTGCGGACATGATGTAGTCATTATAATGCATAAAGAAGGCGATGCGCTTCTGATCCAGCAGCCGGTTTACTATCCATTCCGCGAAGTGATCGAAGATAACGGAAGAATTTTTGTAAATAACCAGCTGCATTATGAAGATGGAAAATACACCATTGATTTTGAAGATTTTGAAAAGAAGATCGTAGATAACAATGTAAAAGTATTTATCCTGTGCAATCCTCACAACCCTGTTGGCAGAGTATGGACAAAAGAAGAACTGGAGAAAATGGGAGATATCTGCTTAAAGCACAATGTAGTGATCATGGATGATGAGATCCATTGTGACTTTACATATCCTGGCTTCAAATTTACAAGCTTCATGACTCTGGATAAAAAGTACCATAACAGTCTGGTACTGTATACTTCTCCAAGTAAGACTTTTAACGTAGCAGGACTTCAGCCAGCCAACATTATTATTAAAAATCAGGAACTCCGCGCAGCATACCGTAAGGCAAATGTAGCAGCAGGTTACAGCCAGGGAAGCATTATGGGACAGGTTGCAGTAAAATCTGTTTATACAAAGGGTGATGAATGGGTAAATGAACTGGTAGAGTATATTACCGGAAATATGAATTACATGCGTGATTTCGTAAAGGAAAACTTCCCGAAGGCTCAATTCGTAGATCCTGAAGGAACCTATCTTACCTGGGTTGATTTTTCAGGATATGGTTTTACAGATGAAGAATTAGAGCACATTATGGTAGAAGAAGCACATCTCTGGTTAGACAGCGGTAAGGTATTCGGACCGGCAACTGCACAGTTTGAAAGATTTAACCTTGCATGCCCGAGAGCTACCGTAGTAAAGGCAATGGAGCAGTTAAAAGCTGCACTGGACAACCACACAAAGTGGGCATAGTCAGGGGGAGGATAAGAGATGAAAACTTTCTGGAATACATATAAATCGTCTATTTTACTGCTGGCAGCTATGGTAGCAGGCGGTGTGATTGGATATTTCTGGGGACCTGGAGCAAGTGTGCTCCAGCCCATTGCCGATACATTTTTAAATCTGCTGTATTGCTGTGTTGTACCGCTGATCTTCTGTTCTTTAACAGCGGCGATCGCAAAAATGCAGGATCTTGCAAAACTCAGAAAGATCTTAATGATCTTCCTGATCGGTGTTATTGTCTCCGGTGTTATTGCATGCCTGTTTATGGTAGCTCCTTGTCTGGTCATTGATCCGGCGGAAGGTTCTACTGTTTCTTTAACACAGGATGTAGCAGATGCCAGTGGAAGCATGAATGTACTGGGAATGTTTACAGTCGGTGATTTCCCGCTTCTGTTCTCTAAATCTAACCTGATGGCACTGATCGTATTTACTGTTATTTTCTCTATTGCGATCATCCAGACCGGTGAAAAGGGCAAGCCGATCGTAGAAGCTATGGATCGCCTTACAGCAGCTATCGTAAACGTGATCAATATCGTTATGAAACTGGCCCCTTTAGGACTTGGCTGTTATTTTGCGATCCTGATCGGTTCTAACGGCAGTGATGTGATCGGACCGTTGTCAAAAGCAATTGTCATGTACCTGTTTGTGATCGTTGCCTATTATGTTGTTTCACAGACAGTATTTGCTTATATCGGTGGCGGCATGGAAGGTGTACGCATATGGTGGGCAACCTGCGTGCCATCTACCTTAACTGCTCTTGGTACCTGCTCTTCAGCAGCAACTCTGCCAGTTAATTTACAGCAGGCAAAGAAAATTGGTATTCCCGATGAGATTGCAGATCTTGTTATTCCTTTAGGTGCAAATCTTCACAAAGATGGCGCATGTGTGATCCAGATCATTAAGGTAGCGTTTTTATGCTCAGTATTCCATATGGAATATGCAACCCCACGAAACATTTTAATGTCTATCCTGGTAGCTGTTATCGCATCTGTTGTTATGGGAGGAATCCCTGCAGGCGGTTATGTAGCTGAGATCTTTATCATATCTGCATTCGGCTTCCCTACAGTAGCTATCCCGATCATGGTTCTCATCGGAACCATTACCGATGCACCGGCAACTGTAGTCAATGTAACAGGTGATACTGGACTTGTCATGGTCATTACAAGATTTGTAGAAGGAAAAGACTGGATCCACAGAAAAAAATGGCACAAAAAGCAGCATAAAATAATAATATAACTACGCATCCCTCATGGTCGGACCGGATCTGACATATGGGGGGTATTGCGCGTTTCTTTACAAGCATTTATAATGGTTTAATGGGAATACAAAAATGCTTTGCAGAAGATGCAGGCACGAAAAGGAGAATTTCTTATGGAAAACAAGAAACTGGGGGCGTTGGCCTTTCTGCCGCTGATCATATTTTTAGGAACTTACATTGGTTGTGGTATTGTGTTTTCGGTTATGGGAGCGGAAAGTCCTTTTGGCTATTTCCCACGCCATGTAGCGTTGCTTGTGGGAATTGCGTCTGCCCTTATTCTGGCACCGGGGGTGAAGATTTCAGAGAAGGTAGATGTCCTTACGGAAAATATGGGCCGCAGCGGTGTTATGATGATCGTTCTGATCTATCTTATGCCAGCGGATTTCAGGGCGCAGCAGCAGCTATTGGCGGCAAGACTTCTGTTATTAACCTGTGTTTACACTATATTCCGGTCAAACTTCTGGTTCCTGGCGTATTTATGATGTGCTGCTTTATCTCTACAGCCATCGGAACATCCATGGGTACCATGGCAGCTATGGCTCCGGTTGCTTTGGGCGTAGCGGAAGGCGCAGGCTTAAATCCGGCTATCGTCTGTGCGGCAGTGATCGGCGGTTCTTATTTTGGTGATAACCTGTCCATGATCTCTGATACCACCATTGCAGCAGCAGAAGGCTGCGGATCTGAGATGCGTGATAAGTTCCGCATGAACTTCTTCATTGCCTTTCCGGCAGCTGTTCTTTCTCTGATCTTTTATGGATTTATAGGGGGAGCAGGCAGCGGAAGCATTGAAGTAGGTGCTTTTGACCTGTTCCAGATCGCTCCTTATATTGTCGTTTTAGTAACTGCGTTAATGGGTATCAATGTAGCTGTGGTACTGTTCATTGGTATTTTAATGACCTTTATTGTAGGACTCTTACAGGGAAATGTAGGCTTCTTTGATATCGCCATGGCAGTAGGTGATGGAATGGCTGATATGTTCAGCATCAGTATTGTTGCTATCCTGGTATCCGGTGTGATCGGTCTGGTACGGTATTACGGCGGTATTGAATGGATGATCGATACGATCACCAAAAAGATCAAAAACAGAAAACAGGCAGAATATGGTATCGGTATCCTTTCCGGTATTTTATCCGGTGCTATGGTCAATAATACGATTGCTATCATCGTTACCTGTCCTATTGCAAAAGAGATCGGCAGCAAGTACAAGATCGCGCCAAAGCGTCTGGCAAGCCTGGTAGATATTTTTGCCTGTGCATTCTTAGCTGTTATGCCTCATGACGGCGGTATGCTGATGACATCTGAAATGGCGAACATATCCCCGTTTGCTATCCTGCCATACTCTGTTTACCCATTATTCCTGATTATTGCAACCTGCATCACGATCCAGGCAGGACTTTTAAGGACAGCGGAAGAAAAACAGAAAAAATAGGCAGAAAAAGCAATAATAAAATAGGATTTTTCGGTAAAATAGACAAAGACCGAAAGAAAGTGCATTGACTTATAGGGGTAATGATGATATTATAGCTCTATCGTTATTTTCTTGATAATATTGGTTGCTCTAAGGCAACACGCAAAACCAATTTTGAACGATATTATGTGAAACAGATATTTGTTCAAAATTGGTTTTTGTTTTAAGGGGGAATTATTATGTTTCAGGGAATTAAAAAATTATTCGGTGGAAAAAAAGAGGAAGGCCAGATCCTTGCACCTGTAGCCGGTCAGGCAGTGCCTTTAAGCGAGGTGCCGGATCCTGCATTTGCCCAGGAGATACTGGGAAAAGGCGTAGCCATCCTGCCTTCGGAAAATGAATTTAAAGCGCCTGCATCCGGAGAGGTAACTGTATTATTTGAAACCGGACATGCGGTCAGTATCCGTACAGAGAGCGGTGCAGATGTGATCGTTCACATTGGCTTAGACACTGTGAATTTAAAGGGGCAGTTCTTTATCACCCATGTAAAACAGGGTGACACAGTAAAGGCAGGGGATCTGCTGATTACAGCAGATATAGAGCAGATCAAAGCAGCGGGTTATGAGGTAATAACACCGGTGATCGTCTGCAATGTTTCTGATTTCCCGGATATGGTATGCCATACGGGAAAAGCCGTAAAAGCCATGGACGAGATCATTACTCTGTAATGAACATCAACATGGATATAAAGGGGATTTGAAACCAGGAGAAGGGTTCAAATAAATAAGCCGGGATAAAAAAACGGCAACAAAAGAAAGGGGTTTTTAGTTATGATGAAGTTCTTTCAGAAACTTGGTAAGTCACTGATGCTTCCAGTGGCGTGTCTGCCAGTATGTGGTATCCTTATGGGTATCGGATACATCCTGGCACCGGCAGCTATGGCAGGTGAGGTTCAGGGATTTACTGCGGGGGGCTTAGCTTACTCAATCGGACTGTTCCTGATCAAAGCAGGGGGTGCGTTGATCGATAACATGTCCTGACTGTTTGCAGTAGGTGTAGCCGTAGGTATGGCAGATGACTCAGATGGTACAGCAGGTCTGGCAGGTCTTGTTTCCATGTACATGATCACCACACTGTTAAGTCCCGGTGCTGTTGCCGGTATTACCGGACATGAGGCAGCACCTGCATTTGGAAAGATCGTCAACCAGTTCGTTGGTATTCTTTCCGGTCTCATCGGTTCTGCATGTTACAACAAATATAAGACTGTAAAACTGCCGGATGCACTGGCATTCTTCAGCGGCAAGAGAGCAGTTGCGATCTTTACAGCTATTTATTCCATAGTTGCAGCTTTAGTCTGTTTGTTGTATGGCCTCTGGTTTACGGTGGTCTGGTAGCATTAGGCGAAGCATTTATCGGAATGGGTGCTGTTGGAGCAGGTATCTATGCATTCTTTAACCGGCTTCTGATCCCATTTGGCCTGCACCATGCGTTAAACTCTGTATTCTGGTTTGACGTAGCAGGTATCAGTGACCTGAGCAATTTCTGGGGCAATACCGGTGTTTACGGACAGACTGGTATGTACATGACCGGATTCTTCCCATTTATGATGTTCGGTCTTCCGGCAGCCTGCATTGCTATGTATCAGACTGCAAAACCTGGTAAGAAGAAAATTGTTTACGGACTTTTAGCTTCCGCAGCGTTCTGTTCTTTCTTTACAGGTGTTACAGAACCAATCGAGTTTTCCTTTATGTTCCTTGCTCCGGGACTGTATGTAGTACATGCTCTGTTAGCAGGTATTACAGCAGGTATCACCGTTGCCCTGCCGATCCGTGCAGGCTTCTCCTTCTCCGGCGGTGCTGTTGATATGGTACTCAGTTCCTTTACACCACTTGCAGAAAATCCATGGCTGCTGATCCCGGTAGGTCTGGCAGTTGGCGTTCTTTACTATGTTGTATTCCGTTTCGCAATTGCCAAGTTTAACTTAAAGACTCCGGGACGTGAAGATGATGATGCAGAAGAGTTAAAGGCAACTTTAGCAAACAATGATTATACTTCTGTTGCAAAGACAGTCCTGGAAGGCGTTGGCGGTCCTGAAAATGTGGCTTCCATTGACAACTGTATTACAAGACTTCGTCTGGAAGTAAAAGACTATACAAAGGTCAACGAAAAAGTGATCAAATCTGCCGGTGTTGCAGGTGTGATGCGTCCAAGCAAGACCTCTGTACAGGTTATCATCGGAACACAGGTACAGTTTGTAGCAGATGAATTTAAGAAGCTGTGCAAATAAAGAGTATCTGAAAAATTTATCTGGAAAATTAAGTTAGATCATATGGAAAAGATCGCAGCAAAGCGGCATTTAAAACGTCATTTTGCTGCGATCTTGTTTTATTTTCAGGTCATTGTTTTAAAAATTGTTTCTCAAGCATCCCTACTGCCTGATACAACACACAGGACAACAGGCAGAGCATGATCAGGGCGCTCATCAGTTTTGTCATCTCAAAGGTCTGGGAAGCATAGGTGATGAGGTAGCCAAGTCCTGCTTTGGCGCTTAAAAATTCCCCGATGATCACACCGACCAGACAGAGACCGATATTTACTTTCATAGTGCTCATTAACAGAGGAAGGCTTCCAGGAAGAAGAACCTTGGTAAGTACCTCTTTTTTTGCGCCGCCTAAGGCATAGATCAAACGTATTTTGTCTGGATCCATCTGGTTAAAGCCTGTATACAGAGTCATAACAGAGCCAAAAACAGCAATGGACACAGCGGCTACGATAACTGTGCGCATACGGTTTCCAAGCCATACTAAAAGAAGAGGGGCGAGAGCCGATTTTGGAAGACTGTTTAAAAGTACCAGAAACGGTTCAAAAATCTGGGCTGCAAAAGGACTGGACCAGAGAAAAAGGGCAGTTAAAAGGCTGATAAGGGTACATAAAAGAAAGCTTAAAAGGGTTTCTGTTAAGGTTACCCCTGTATGGAGAAAAAGGCTCTTATCAAGAAGCATGTTCCACAGACAGAAAAGGATCTGGGAAGGGGAACTGAAGATAAAGCGGTTGATCAGGCCAAGAGAGGCAGTCAGCTCCCAGAGGGATAAAAACAGGATCAGAATCATTATACGGCAGATCCGGATCTGGCGGGTCTGCAAAAGGAGGCGGGCTTCATATTCCTGCTGTCTGGTCATCTTTTATCAGCTCCTTCCATAAAGTATTAAAGTAATGGGAAAATTCCGGACAGTTGCGCCTTTTTAGGGGGCTGTTACAGTCATCAGGAAAAGAAAGGTAAAGGACTGTGCGGATACGGCCGGGTCTGGGAGTGAGGACGATAATACGGTCAGCAAAACTGATAGCTTCTGACAGGTCGTGGGTCACTAAAATAGCAGTCTTTCCATTTTTCCTTAAAATAGAGCTGATATCATCACATACCATAAGCCTTGTCTGATGATCAAGGGCAGAAAATGGCTCATCTAATAAAAGCAGATCCGGTTTCAGTGCCAGTGTACGTATGAGAGCGGCTCTCTGACGCATACCTCCGGAAAGGGCAGAGGGCTTTGCGTGTTCAAAACCGGCAAGTCCATAGTCAGAGAGCAGGTCAGAAAGTTCCTGTTTTGTTTCAGTATTCAATTTTTTCTGGATCTCAAGTCCAAGGGAAACATTGGAAAAAATATCCCGCCATTCAAAAAGGTGGTCCTTCTGGAACATACAGCCGATCCCGGTGGCATTTTTGGGATTTTTTTCCAAAAGTTCCCCATCCAGAAAAATGGCGCCTGCTTCCGGCATGTTCAGTCCGCATAAGAGAGATAAAAGAGTGGATTTTCCGCAGCCGGAAGGACCTACAATGGCTATAAATTCTCCGGTATCTACGTTAAAAGAAATATCAGAAAGGGCCAGCGTTTCCCTGTTTTTACTATGGTAGGAAAAGCTGACCCTGGAAACCTGCAATTTGGGTTTCATAGAAAGGCTCCGAAAAGAAACGTTCTTGCTTTAATATACGTTACTGTTCTGGTTCTGGTGCAGGTGTTTCATTTTGTGTATGTCCGTAATTCCATGTAACAGGAGTAGGACGGGAAGGATCAAAGATCTGGGAAGCGTCAAACAGATCGCTTAAACGCTTTTTAGCAGGATCTTCCTGGATCATATCTTCGTACAGGCGGTAACCATCCAGGTTTCTTCTGGCCATTCGCAGATAATCAGGTCCCTTCTGGATCCATGCAGGCTTGCTGGCATCTACATTACAGAAGTAGCGGAAACCTTTGGAAGCAAGGTACTGGTAACGATAGTTTTCCTCTGTATACGGGTGCCAGTCAGCAACATCGTTTCCATTAGGATAGATGTAAATATCGGTCGGTCCGATCAGGGACTCCACCTCATTTTTCCATTTATCCGTATCTGTGTAGAAACGTTCATCACTGATTTTGTATGGATTTTCCGGATCGTCGGAAACGCCCATCCACAGGTGTCCCCAGCTGTGACTTGCCAGTTCCCAGCCGTCATCCCGTAAGCACTGGGCTACCCTGGCAGCCTGCTCTTTCTCGCTTTCATAATCTGGGGTTTCGCTGTAGGAAGAAGCAGTGCGGTATCCTAAGATCCCTTCATAACCGGTAAGTGCGATAATAGCCTTGGCTCCTTTGTAGGAGAAATCCGGGTGCTCATCAATAAAGTCGTTTAAAAGAGGGATCAGGTCATAAGAACCTGTGGAAATGCTGCCGTCATCCATTTTCATTTCGCAGGTAGGCCGTCCGTCCTCGCCGACTACGATCTTGCTTGCAAATCCGTCTCCATCCATATATGGATAGTAGCATACGTCATCCTGGGACATAACAATGGGCTTTTTGCCTTCCGGCAGCATGATCGTTCCCCAGGTGAAAGCAGGATTTCCGTTTTCATCTGTTGTTTCGTAGGCAATATCGTGGATGCGCACTAAAACGTAGCCGTCATTGTAAAGGGCATCTAATATTTTTAAGAACTCATCCTTGGTAGTCATAACGGAATTATATCCTTCCATACGGGAGTCACCGTCAAATGCTTTGGAAGTGTCCATGATCAGAGAGTGGAAAAATACATGGGTCACATTTTTTACATCTGCAGCTACCAGAGAGTCCTTTTGGGACTGGAAGGAAGCAAGGGCTTCGCTGATCCGTGGATCGGACTGAATGGAAGGATCCTGGGACAGAAGTTCCATTGCTTTGTCGTAGTCATAACCTTTTGCCAGACGGTCTGCCTGATCGATCAATTGCCCAATGGGATCGTCGGAATCAGCTTCTGCTGATGCAGACGGGGTCCCGTTGCTTTTCGTAGCTTCAGAAGCAGTGGCAAAAACCGGACGGTCTCCAGGCTGCTTTTTTAAAACAAAGCGTGAAAAGGCAAAAATACCGCCCCCGAGAACAAGGGCGATCACAAAAAGAACTATAAAAGTAGGAAGGTGGCGGGACAAATGGAAGAAAAATCCCCGGCGGTTCCGTCTCTTTCTAAAATTTAAATTACTCATAAAATCTCCTGGTCATATTTCTGATAATCATATTGCTTGTGGTATTGTTGAAATTCCTTTAAGTCTATACAGTATAGCATAAAATACGCCTGTTGGATATAACATATAGTCCTTTTTGTTGATTTTTTAACATCTCCGTGGTATTCTAAGAAATGAAGTAAAATTCAACAGAATGTGAGGTCTCAAAAATGGGAGAAATGGTTAAAGATCCAAATTGCGCATATTGTGTGGAAGGAGAACTGTTAGCTAAGTTTGGTTATCCTTGCTGTGAGATGAAGACAGGTAAGCTGTATGTATTCAAAGAGCAGAGCAAGAGAGGAAGAGTGATCTTAGCTCACAAGAAACATGTCAGCGAACTGATCGAACTGACTGATGAAGAGAGAAATGACTATTTTGCAGATGTTGCAAAAGTTGCCAGAGCCATCCACAAAGTATTTAACCCTGATAAGGTAAACTATGGTGCATACGGTGATACCGGACATCATTTACATTTCCACATTGTTCCAAAATACAAAGGTGGAGAAGAATGGGGCAGTACATTCGAGATGAACAGCGGCAAGACCATTCTTACAGATGCAGAATATGAGGAAATGGCTGAAGCGATCCGCCAGGCATTAAAGGAAGTCTAAAACAGAATAAAATTGAAACAGGATCCTGTTTCATAAAAATGAGAACTGCGGCCGAAACGGTGAGAGATCATCCAGGGCTTCAGTTCTCTTTTTATTTAGAAACCGTCAGGTTATACAGGTGCTTCTTTTTTCATATTTATGTTAAAGAAATAAATTGCAGAAGATCTGTAAAAGGGGAAGATATGAAAAAAAGAAGATGGATATGTATGTTTCTGCTGCTTCAGGTTCTGTGGTGCAGTATGACTGGGATGGCAGTATATGGGATGGAGCCGGATATTCCGGTATCAGCGGTTGTTTCAGGGCAGGCGCAGGCAGTTTCCATACAGGCACCTTCCGCTGTTTTAATGGAAGCATCCACAGGAAAGCTGTTGTTTGAGAAAGATGCAGACGAAAAGCGCAGTCCTGCCAGCGTGACCAAGGTAATGACACTGCTTCTGATCTTTGATGCTTTAAAAGCAGGCAAGATCCAGATGACGGACCAGGTGACCACCAGTGCATACGCAAAGTCCATGGGCGGTTCCCAGGTGTTTTTAGAAGAAGGAGAAGTACAGACCGTAGAAACACTGATCAAATGCATTGTGATCGCTTCCGGAAATGATGCTTCTGTTGCTATGGCAGAATATATTTCTGGGACAGAAGAGGCTTTTGTAGAAGAAATGAACAAACGGGCAGAGGGGCTGGGAATGACCAATACCCATTTTTCGGACTGCTGTGGCCTGACAGAAGATCCGGATCATCTGACCACAGCCAGGGACATTGCCCTTATGACCAGGGAACTGATCAACTGCTATCCTGAGATCCATAATTATTCCACCATCTGGATGGAAAATATCACTCATGTGACGAAGCAGGGAACCAAGGAATTTGGCCTTGCAAATACAAATAAGCTTCTGAAAATGGCAGCAGATTTCCAGGTAACCGGTTTAAAAACAGGTTCCACCTCCAGGGCAAAATACTGTCTTTCCGCTACTGCACAAAAAGACGGGATCCGCCTGATCGCCGTGATCATGGCAGCGCCGGATTATAAAGCACGTTTTTCTGATGCCAGAAATCTTTTAAGCTATGGTTATGCCAGATGCAGGCTTTATGAGGACAAAGAAAAAATGCCTCTTCCTGAGATGAAAGTTGCAGGAGGAGTGAAAGAAAACGTACTGCTGGAGGCAGAGGGAACCTTTACCTGGTTGAGCACAGAGGGGGAAGATCTGGGAAAGATCGAGAAAAAACTGGAACTGGCAGAGCAGATGGAAGCACCCTTAGCCAGGGGGGAACGTGCCGGCATGATCGCTTATTATATGGACGGGGAAAAGCTGGGAGAACTTCCGGTTGTGACGGCAGAAGCAGTAGAAAAGGCCGGATACATAGACCAGCTGCAGAAATTATTTGGAAAATGGGCGGGTTTTCGCAATAAGGCAGCATAAAGAAGCTGTTAAAATGCAGGAAATGACAGGGAAAACCTTTGACGGGAGCGGTTTTATACCATTATAATACCTTTCATATTATCATGATACCAGGGTCAAAATATAATCTACCCAGGCAAGAACGGTCACGTCAGAAGACAGGGACGTATGCAGGTGTGGGAAAAGTGAGTCTGGGAAACGGAAAGAGGTGGACCATGAACCAGATCTTACTGCTTACAGGGATCGTCATTGTGATCTGTATTCTGTCAGGACGGCTGATCGATAAACTGGGAGTTCCGTCATTACTTGCATTTATCCTTCTGGGAATGTGCTTTGGGGTAGATGGTATTTTTAAAATATCCTTTGATGAGTATCAGTTCAGTGAACTGATCTGTTCCGTCAGTCTTATTTTCATCATGTTTTATGGTGGTTTCGGAACGAATATTAAAGAAGCGGGGCCGGTGATCCCCAGGGCTGTTCTGCTTTCAACAGCCGGTGTTTTATTTACAGCCGGGATCACAGGACTGTTTATTCATCTGGCGTTAAAACTTCCTCTTCTTGAAAGTTTTTTAGTGGCATCTGTGATCGGTTCTACAGATGCAGCTTCTGTATTTAATATCCTCAGGTCAAAAAATCTGAATCTGAAAGAAAATACAGCCTCTTTACTGGAAATGGAGTCCGGTTCCAATGACCCTGTTTCCTATATGCTGACGGTGATCCTTACAGCAGTCCTCACAGGACAGTCTGTAAATGTAGGTTCCATGCTGGTTTTCCAGATCCTGTTCGGCATTGGCTGTGGTGTGTTTTTTGGAAAAGTCACAGCGTTTATTTTAAATAAAGTGGAATTTGATATTGCCCAGGGAAAAACCATTCTGGTATTTGCAACGGCTATACTGGCATATACAATTCCTTCCATGATCGGCGGAAATGGATATTTAAGTGTATATCTTTGCGGGATCCTGTTAGGAAATTCCTACCTTCCTCACAAGCGGGATATGGTGTTGTTTTTTGATGTGCTTACAGGTGTGGCACAGATGATGAGCTTTTTCCTGTTAGGACTTTTAGTAACTCCAAGCCAGCTGCCACAGGTGATCATTCCTTCTTTTGTGATCATGATCTTTCTTACCCTGGTTGGCCGTCCTGTGTCTGTAGCCGCACTTTTAGCTGGTTTTCGGGCATCTATCGGGCAGATGGGACTGGTGTCCTGGGCGGGACTTCGGGGTGTTGCTTCCATTGTTTTTGCAATCTATGTAGTGCTGCGCCAGGTCCCTTTAGGATATAACCTGTTTAACCTGGTATTTTGCATTGTACTGTTGTCCATTTCTATCCAGGGAACCCTGCTTCCATGGATCTCAGGAAAGTTGCAGATGATCGATGAAAATGCAGATGTGCGCCGTACATTTAATGACTATCAGGAAGAAGAGAGCATCAGCTTTGTAAAGTTTCATCTTTTTAGCCAGCATCCTTATGTGGGAAAATGTTTAAAAGAGATCACATTGCCGCCTAAACTGTTGGTTGTGGTGCTGATCCGGGGAAAAGAAGTGTTAGTTCCCAATGGAGATACCTGTTTGCAGGCAGGAGATCTGATGATCGCAGCGGCAGAGGAATTTGAAGACCGGAAAAATATGACGCTCCGCGAAATAACCGTGGATAAAAATCATAAATGGAAAGGAAGATCTTTAAGCCGTATCCCTATGCAGGCGGGAACTTTGATCGTTATGATACGAAGGGGAAAAGAAACTGTGATCCCTACAGGAAATACAGTGGTGTATGAAGGGGATGTGCTGGTACAGGCAAAATTTTAAAGTATTATGATCATCAAAGTGCTATGAAAAGGGCAGGTCTCATTGACTTGCTCTTTTTCTTATGTTATCCTAGTACCATCGGCGGGGAGATCTCCCTGTCAGATCTGTTTATTCTATTTATTTTTGGTCGTTTCAGACCGCAGTTTCACAAAAATTGTAAAAAAGTGAAAAAATGAAAAAGGAGGGGAAAGTTTGGATTAAAATATCAGGGGATTTTGCAACATTTCTAAAATTCAGATCATGGAAAAGATCAAACATCAAATCTAAACACATCACATCAGGACAAATCAGATCAAACACATCAAAACACATTCCAAAGGGGGAAAAACAATTGAATACGAAAATATGGAAACGAATGATGGCTGGCTTACTGGCAGGCGTCCTTATTTTTACAGGAATCCCGTTTTCTGCCTCTGCAGGTGAACCGCCTGTGCAGATGATCATCAGGGGAGATGCCTTTCAGAACAGGCAGATCAACATTTTCGGCCACAGTCACCGGTCGATCACCTGCTATTATGTAAATCCGGTGGAAGGACATGTACCGGCATTTTGCCTGCAGCCGGGAAAGAAACTTCCCAATCACACCCAGGCATCCTGGGAGAGGTACAGTGCGTCACCGGAAACCTCCGTACCGGTCATAGGAAGTTTTGATCGGTATCTGCCTATGACACTGGCTTATGAGTGGATGGTTTCAGGAAATTATTATGATAAGACCCGGTATGCCATGGTGCAGACTTATTTCTGGGGCTGTCTGGCAGGTTTTGAGCAGGACTGGGATATCCAGGAAGAGACCATGAAAAAACTGGAATGGGCTATAAGAGACGGAAGGGTTCTCTCCCTGTTTCATGAAATGAGGTCGGTAGTGGAAAAGGGCCTGGAAGAATATGAGTCGAATAGCGGAAGCAGTCTTCCTGCCTGGAATGGCCGTAAGGAAAATATGATCTTAAAAGACGGTCATTATGAGCTGACCTTAGATCTTAGTTCCTGTCCCCAGCTTAAAAACGCAAACTGGCAGTTCCCGGATAAAAACTGGAGTTTTACACAGGGACCAGGGGAAAATGAGATCACATTTCTTTATACAGGAGAAGAACCTTCCGGACGGATCAGCGCAGGAAACGTGGAAGGCTTGGATGACCGGTATTATGCCTATATCTTTTATCCGGGAGAGTCTTATCAGATGCAGATGGGCTGGCTGGATATGCAGCGTCCCCAGGCAGAAGTATGGTTTGAAACAGGAAAGGGGAGTGTCCAGGGCGGTCAGATGCAGCCTTTAGAACGGTTCCGCCACAGGGAAGTTTTTGAGGCAGATTACAAAATAGATCTGGAAAAATATTGTGCAGAAACAGGACAGCCTCTTGCAGGAGCGGATTTTCAGGTATGGGAAAGTTTTGACCATTCCCAGATCAATGAACATGGCTATGAAGAAGGGGAGCCGGACGGAACGACAGGTCAGGTTTACAGTAACTGTATGTCCCCGGAACCGGAAGAAGAATGGCTGTGTGACGTGATCACCACCGACGAAGAAGGAAAGGCTTTTCATAAAGATATCCGCAATTACAATTACAGCAAAACCTACTGTATGGGCCATCCGGCGCCGGAATGGATCGAATGTGATCACGAAGGAGATGGCGGTGATGGAGAAGACGGGGAAGGCGAAGAGGAAGAATGTAACTGTGAAGAAGAAAATGAACGTCTCAGGGAGCAGTGGCTTGAGGAACAGGAACTGTGTGAAGCTTCCAGCGATTTCCATGTATCCAATGAGGATGAAGAGGACCATGAACAGAGTACAGAAGCAATGGAAGCCATGTTAGAGGACCGGGATGAAACCTATGAAAATTTTATTGCCCTGGAGTATGGCTATACATTAACAGAGAAAAAGGCCAGAACCGGCTATATGGTCCACGGGACACACAGGGAAGATTTTGAAATCGAGAAAATAACAGTGGCTTCCGCCCAGGCACAGAGAAATACAGCAGGAAAGGAAGGTACAGGAAGAGAAGATCCGCAATCAGAGGTGTATCTGGGGGAAAATACGCAGCTGCAGTTTCATCCCGCTCCACAAAAAAAAGAAAAGAAAAACGGATATGCTTATGAAACCGGAGCGCAGGAAGAAAGATCAGCAGAGGAACTTAGAACGATCCATGAAGTGAAGCTGACCGAAGATATTTATGAAGAAGAGGAAGATGACGAGGATGAGATCTGGGATGACCGGGCAACGGAAAGTAATGCAAAGATAAGCAGGACAACAGCAAATACGGCAACAGAAAGCAAAGCAACCGCAAGTGATGCAGCAGAAGATAACGCAGTTGTAGCTGCTGCCACTGCATCGAACGCAAAGAAGGATCTGGAAACGACAGAACAATATATTTATACAAGAGAAGAAATTTCCCTGGAACCGATTTCTTTATGGGAGTCTTTACGGGAAAATGTATGGAATTCTGTAAAAGCAATCTTTTTTTCCTCAGAAGACGATGATGATTTTGAGGGGATAACAGCATTTCTTCCTGATTTTCAGGATGATGATCTGGGAGAGATGGATGTTTCCTGTTTTGGTGATCCATCGAATTCCCTTTACTGTTTTAAAGTCTGGGACCACCGCACAGAAGGAATGATCTATATAAATAAACGGGATCTGCATCTTTATGAAAAGGACCAGGAAGAAAGCTATGGCCGGACCCAGGGAGACGGAACTTTAGAAGGTGCTGTATATGGCCTTTTTGCAGCCGCAGACATTGTACATCCGGATGGAAGATCCGGTGTGATCTACCAGAAAGATGATCTGACAGCCGTGGCAGCAACAGATCAGGATGGTAATGCCTCATTTTTTGCATACACGGAGGTCCCGCATACAGTAGTAAAAGAAGATGGGACCATTGAGGCACCGGAAAATTTCCTGGGGCCGGAAACCTTATATAACGGCAGTACCATTAATTCTTCTGATCATGGATTTGGAAGCTATACCTATCCGGACAGAAAGGAAGAAAATGGAAATTCCTGGATCGGAAGACCGCTGCTGATGGGAAGTTATTATGTGAAAGAACTAAGCCGGTCAGAGGGATATGAACTGTCTGTAACAGGAAAGAACCTGGTGGAGACGAACCGGGGGTCAGGAGAAGAAAATGTAGTGCGAAAGGCAGGGCAGGTACAGGTAAGCGCAGGTCTGTCTGAGCATAACAGTATGGAAGCAGACGGTTCCTGGAATGATTTTACAGTAGAAGCATTTGGAACAGAAAAAGGGTATGAGATCACAGTTTCCGGTTATCCGGAAAATACAAAGTTTTACCGTTTAAGTTCACAGGAGCAGAGGGAAAATTTAAAACAGATCACAGGAATGGAAAAAATTCCCAAAATGGATCATTTGGGAAATCCTGTATATGAAAAGGCAAAAGGCGGAGAATTAAAACGGGATCTTAATGGCAATCCTGTTTTAAAAGCAGATGCGGGGGAAGACGAAAAAGTACCTGCATCTGAGACTGTGCCCTATCATTTCCGGACAGCCCCTTATATAAAAGGAGAAGCAAAACCGGAAGATCTGTCTAAATGGGATGAAGACCTGGATCCTGATTATGTGATGGAACAGGCACAGGCAATGCTTATGCAGTTAGGCTATAAAGAAGCTGACGGGGAAGGGGCACCATGGGTTTCTATAAATCTGGATTCTATGAATGGAAAGGCCGTAGAACAGATCCTTGACTGGTATACAGAACACAGTTTTTATAATATGGCCGCCGTTTCTGAGATAAAGGAAGAAGAGGGACAGTGGCAGGCAAAACTTTTTTATGACTATTCTGGAAATACAGAAGCAGGATCTGCAGTTTATGACCGGGCAGACGGACAGCTTTATGTGAAAAAAGAAAGGGAAAATGGTCATTACTGGATCTGCATTCCCAAAGGAAAATTCCGTTTAAGCAGTCATACCGCTTACATAAAAGAAAAATGGGAATATGTGGAAGATGAGCTTAAATTAATTTATGAGCCTGTTTATGAACGGTATGAAGAAGGAGAGGTTCTTTTAGATCCAAACGGAGTACCGATCCAGGAAATGGAACAGGTCCCCATTTTTGAAGAACGGGAAACCACGTATGTGACTACGAAAGAGGAGCCGGTAGAGGCTTTCTGGGATCCTGAAAAAAGAGAGTATCATATTTTGGTGGAAAATGAAACAGACTGGTCCGTGGAAAAAGAAGAGGTAGAAGAAACGTTCCGTGCAGTGACCGGACAAACCACCATTTCTATAAATGGAAAAGAGGTTCCTTATAATCAGTATCTGGTATCCATGGGAGCAGCTGTGGATGTAGAAGCAGAACAGGAAGAAACAGATCCTGGAAGTTTTGTAAAATATGTTCATCTGGCATATCCTGGTCAGAACCAGACAGTTCAGGATGGTGGAACAGAAAAAGAACCGGTTCAGGTTTTGGAACGGGCGATCCGGCAGCCGGTACGCATTACCAAACACATTTCCCAGTCTTCTTATGAAAATGTAAATACCTACGGTTCTGTGCATAATGATCCAGTCACTACCTTTTTAGGCTTATTCCGTAAAAATGGATCTGCAGAAGGCCGGAAACTTTTAGATCAGTTTTCATTCAGGATCTACCTGAAGCAAAATCTTTTAAACATTTATGTGGATGATGAGGGAAAGATCCTGTCAGAAGATATCAGTTCACCAGCTTATAAGGAGCTGGTACAGACTATTTATCTGCCGCCGGAAGATGCAGAAAACAGGGGTCATCAGCTGATGGAAAGAAATGAGGATGGCAGCTGCAATTACCGGAAATTTTTTGACGCAATGGAAGGCGCAGAAAAGAAGAAGGGCGGTATTTATCCCAAAGAGGTACTGACCCAGTTTGCCCTGGATCATTATGATATAAGATCCTATAAGGAAGAGATCTTAAAAGACCGGCCATATATGGACAGTGACAGGGCATACAAACAGGCTTTAGACCAGGCGAGAAAAGAAGCAGCCCGTTATCTGGATCAGTTTACAGGGTTAAAAGAGCGTCTGTCTATTGAATGGGAACGGGATGCAAATGGCGGTACGGATGGTAACAGGAAGACCATCCAGTGTAACCAGAGAAATGGAAAAGACGATTATTATGAGTATTCCATTCCTCTCCCGTATGGTGAATATGTGATCGAAGAGCAGATGCCTTCTGATCTGGAAAAAGAACTGGCAAACAGGCATTATAAGATTGAGGAACCAAGGGAGATCACACTGCCCTTTGTGCCGGAGATCATACGAAATGAGGATACCGGGGAAGAAACGGTTTTAGATGAGATCGGCAGTGCCTATTTTCGTTATCACAGTAGTGACAGTCCGGATGAACTGATCCGCAAATACAAGATCCGCTTTAATGAAGAGGACCGGAAGATCCTGGCAGATGGTATAGATGGTTCCTTTGCCATTTATCCTTATGGGCTTGATAAAGATATTTTGCCGGAATACAGTACGGGAACTATTTCACAAAGTGAGGATCATGTAATTTTAGATGGTGTGATCTATGACGGAAGTGAACGGGAAAATGGCCAGATGGAAATATGTGACCAGGTTCCTGGTATGAAGGGGAAAAATACTGCCATTGAGGGCAAATTTGCGCCGATGCTGGTACCGTGGAGCATCCTGACACCGGAATATGACCGAATCAACCCGGATACGGGAAATATAGAAACCTTACAGCCTGGGGGAAGCGGTGCCGGATTTAATTATATTGCATTTGCCCAGGAAGATTTTGAAAATACCTATTTTAATTCAAGGCTGCGGATCGAAAAGATCGACAGTGAAACAGGGGAAAATCTGATCCATGAGGGAGCTTTATTCCGCATTTATGCTGCAAAGCGGGATGCACAGAAAAACGGGATAAACAGTGTGACCGGAACCGGACAGGTGCTGTTTGGACCGGCAGAGGATGCAGAAGGAAATAAGGTTGTGGACGCAGATGGAAAGGAGATCCTTTATCCGAGAGTGGGGCAGGACAATGGTTCACAGGATGATCTTCCTGTGAAGTTAGACCAGGATGGGGTCCCTCTTTATGATGAAACCCAGCGGATCAGCCAGGTGGATGAAACCGGCACAGAGAGAGGGATATTCCGCTCTTTTACTACACTGCGGGAAGTCTTGATCCATGGAAAGCTGGAAAAACTCCCTGTGGGATACATTGAAACGCCCAGACCTTTAGGGGCAGGTGCCTATGTCCTGGTAGAAGTACAGGCACCGGAAGGTTACGTAAAAAGCCGTCCGGTTGCTTTTGAAGTTTATGGGAACGAAGTATCCTATTATAAGGAAAACGTGTACAGAGACGGTACAACAGATGGATATGAACGGAAAACAGCTGCAAACTATGAGTATGCCATTCCGGTAACGGGAGATGGAAATAAAAATGCTTACGAAACAGTCAGCCAGATCCCGGTGGAAAATTATCCTTCTGTAATGCGGATCCGGAAAGTAGAGGATGGCGATTCCCTGGTTGGAAATGAAAATGGCCTGTTAAAAACGGATGCTTTAGGCCAGGAAGAAACAAGCGGCGGCCTGGAAGAAGATATATGGGTAAATGACAGAGGAGATGAAATCATTTACCAGGTATATGGAAGAAAGGAGAAGTTAGAAGAAAGAGGAGATGTAAGAGAGATCCATTTTGACCGGGAACTGGGGACATGGACCGGGAAAGTAACAAAGAAAATGGATTTCTGTTCAGAAGAGATCATAGAAGGTGCAGAAAAAGAACTAAAAGCAATGGAAGGAGTAAAACTCCTTTATGACCGGAAGGGGGAATTTACAGGAAAAGGGATCCGTTTTAAAGTAACGGTCTCAGGAGCAACACTGGCTTTATACCAGGGACTCTGGATGGAAAAAGAAGAGGACGGAAGTTATAAGGGAGTAACAGCTGAAGTTCAGGATGGTAAAACCATAAAGATCACTGCTTCTGAAACAGGAAGCAGGCGGCAGATCCTGGAGACAGGAAAAGATGCCGGTCCTGCCGGGCTTGCTATATGGCAGGATGAGAAGGTGGAAAACCAGCCGGAAGATCTGTATTTTTATGATCTGGACCAGTTAAACGAAGAAGGGCGCCTGGAGAGGACAGAGGACAAGTCTGTATACAAAGTATTAGATGAACGGGGAAACTTCATCTGTTATGCAGACGTAAAAACAGGAATGGCCTTTGTATACGATGATCATGAACGGATCATGGCTTACATTGCAGATGAAACGGGAGAAAAGAAGCTGGTTTATTCTGTCCAGGTCTATAAGGACAAGAATGGGGAGTCTGTTTATAAGGAAAAACGTTCTGTAGATGATGAAAATGGTCTGCCTGTTTACGATAAACAGGGGCATTTCACAACAAAGGAGGAACGCTGGACCAGTGACAACAGCACAGACTCCAAAGGGGAAGCAGAGCGAAGAGGCGGCCTTCATGAGATTAAGCGCCTGCCTTTTGGGGCCTATATCCTTCAGGAAGAACAGGTTCCGTTTGAACAGGGCTATGTGCAGGCACCTTATCAGGGAATTCTTTTTAAAGACAGCATAGAGCCTCAGGAATATTTCCATTCCAATGCCTTTACAAGGGCAGCTTTCGCCAAGGTAGACACCCGTACACAGGAAGAGATCAAAGGGGCTGTGATGACGTTTTATGAGGCTGCGACAGATGAAGCGGGAAGGATATTAACAGATGAAGACGGAATTTATCTGCCTGGAAAGAAATATGCTTCCTGGGTCAGCGGTTATGCCTGTGACGATCAAGGCAATGTGAAAACAGATGAGGAAGGAAACCGGATCGAAACAAAAAAACCTCACTGGATCGATCATATTCCGGTAGGGGAGTATGTATTAGAAGAAACAGAGTGCCCGTATCTGCAGGGCTATGTGCAGAGAAAACGGCAGAATATCCAGATTTTGGAAACAGAACATGTACAGTCTTTTACTATGGAAGATGATTTTACAGCTGCAGAGATCCGCAAGGAGGATGGAAAGACGGGAGAACTTCTCTATGAAGACAGTCTGGCAAAACTGGTCCTTTACCAGGTGCCGGAAGGAGAAGAAGATAAGCCGTTAGCGGATCTTATGGGAGAAGATAATAAGTTGTTAGACTTTGAACGGGCCGGTTTTAAAGAATGGATGGAAATATGGGCTACAGGAAGAGAAGAAGCAGACGCTGCCGGCTTAAATCCCATTGCAAAATACGATCATCGGTGGGAGAATGTGCCGGGTACGCTTAAAGGCAGGTATTGCTTTACAGAAGAAGGAACGGTACGGTTTGAATATCTTCCTGTGGGATCTTACATTCTTGCAGAAAAAGAAACGCCTTCCGGTTATGCCACAGCGGATCCAATTTTATTTGAGATCACAGATACCGGTCATTTGGAAAAAATCCATCAGGTGGTTATGAAAGATGAACCTTTGAGTCTTGTGGTCAGCAAGAATACGATTACCGGAGGAAAAGAAGTAGCAGGAGCAAAGCTGGGAATCTATCCGGTGGATGAAGAGGGCACAGTCAGCGAAAAGCCGCTGCTTTTGCATATTCCGGAGGAAGAAGGGCGTTACAGGGATGAGGAAGCCATATGGTTTTCCGGAACTGATGGAGTGTATACAGAAGAAGAGAATGAAAATGGGGAACTGCCAGAAGGATTTGAAGTGGGAGATCTGAAACCACATCTGATCGAATACATTCCTGTTGGTTCTTATATTTTAAGAGAAGAAATGACGCCTTATGGATTTTTACAGTCTGTGGATATCCCATTTGTAATAGAAGATACCAGAGAGATCCAGAAAAAGGAGATGCAGGATGAAATACCAGAAGGCAGGCTGACGGTGATCAAACATGATGCAGATCAGGTTTTAGAGGGAGCAGAATTTGAACTCTTTAACCAGACCTTGGGCATATCCTGTGAAAAGCAAATAACGGATGAAATGGGGAAAACTCAGTTTTCTTCCCAGCCTATTGGCTGCCTGGATCAGGAAGGAAAATTCAGTTCTTATGATTATCTGGTAAAGGAAACAAAAGCAGCGCCGGGACATATGCTTTCTGAAAAAACGCTGGAATTCCAGTTTGAATATAAAGATGAAAAAACACCTTTGATAGAGCTTACTTATGACCCGGTAAATGACAGCAACCGTGCACTGGTGAAAAAGCTTTTAAGGGATACAGAAGAGTATCTGGAAGGTGCTGTTTTGAGACTGGAACGGGAAGAAAAGGTAATTTTGGAACCGGATGAAAGAGGTGATCAGGGCGAAAGTCAGAAGAAAGATCAGAAAAAATATCAGGCGAAAGATCAGATGAAAGAGGAGAAGACCTGGGTAGTAGTAGAAACATGGATCACAGGAAAGCAGCCCCATCTGATCAAAGGACTTACAGCCGGAGATTACAGACTGGTGGAAGAAAAAGCACCGACTGGATTTACGAAATCAGAAGAACCGGTGTATTTTACCATTACAGATGGAATGACAGAAATACCGGAGATTACACTGCGCAATTATGGCACCATTATATCCGTAGAAAAAAGAGAAGCCAGTTCAGAAAAACTTCTTTCCGGCGCAAAGCTGGAACTGGTATGCAAAGATACCATGGAAGTGATCAGCCAATGGATATCAGACCAGGAAAATGGTCAGGTATTTAACGGTCTGGAATCGGGAACTTATATCATCAGGGAAATAGAAGCACCGGCCGGATATGAGAAGGGCAAAGAAATGGAGATCCGGATCTTAGACCAGGCAGAAACAGTGCAGGAGTTTGTTTTCTATAACAGCCGGATCCGTTCATCTGGCGGAGGCGGAAGTCATACAGTGCCAAAGAAACTGTATATTTCCTTTAAAAAGACAGATGAAAAGGGAGAACCTCTTGCAGGAGCTGTGTTTGCATTTTATGACCAGACAGGACGATTGGCAAAGATAGCAGAAAGTGGCCCAGATGGAATGTTCAAGATCATTTGCCCGCCAAATGGAACTTATATTTTCAAAGAGATAAAAGCACCGGATGGTTATGAACTGAGTCAGGAACTGTATCATTTTACAGTAGAAAAGGATCAGACTGTAAAAGGTGTATTTGAGATCAAAAATGAAAAGATACAGAAAAAGACAAAAGGAAGGATCCAGGCTTTTTACCAGGTAAAAGGAAGAAATGGGAACTTTAAGGGCTTAAATGGAAAATATTCCGGCAGCAGTGTTAAGACAGGAGACAACAGTCAGATTGGATGGATCCTGTTGGTGACATGTGTGTGTCTGGCAGGGGCTGGCTGGTGTTTTTCTGATAGCAGCCGAAAAAGAAAAAAGATGGTTTTGTTTCTGGGACTTGTGATGGGTGCAGTGAGCCTGTTTGCATTCAGTGCAATGGCCCAGGAACAGGATGCAAATCTCTATGATGAAAGCTTTTATGCATCCCAGGAGATCATTTACAAAAAGATGGAAGGAGTGGATACAGTACCGGAGACTGCCTGGGTCCAGGTAAAGGACCGGACAACGGGAAGAAAAACAAAGCGGATCCTGCCTTTAGAACAGTTCAGCTGTTTTAATGAGCACTGGGAAGATGGGCTGGAGATCACGATAGAACAGGAAAAGGAATTTCAGAATGAGATAACAGAAGCAGAAATATTAGACGAAGCGGGTTTACCCGCTTCGGACTATGAGATCACACAGATCGAGAAAGGAGAAGATGGAAAACTGGTTGCCAGGGGCAGAAAAAAGGTATTTGACTGCAGGGCAGTATACAGTGGGCTGATCGCAGAGAAAGATTGGGACAGGGAAGAAATGCCGGATACGGATCTGAAAAGAGAATGGGAACAGGATGTAGAATTAAAACCAGCTGTCACAGGATCAAAGTTTGTAGGAAAAATGGTTCTGGCAGTGGTAACCGGCAGCTGTGTCGGTATTGGCGCCTACTGGATCCTGAAAAAGGGAAAGTTAAATAAAGCAAGTTTAAAGATCAGGGAAAAGCGCCGGATCTTAGGGATAATTCTTTTGACAGGAGCTGCAGCCGGAATAGTCTATACCGGAAATACAGTAAGAAAGTATCGTCTGGCTGCCGAAAAATACGAAAGTATCCGCAGGGAGGTACAGAAAACAGAAACTTCTTATGCCCAGGACCATTCTGGTACGTCTATAGATGAAATAACAATAGAGGAAGCAAAGTTAAAAGAGATCAATCCGGATTATAATTGCTGGATCCGTATTCCGGGAACGTCCATTGATTATCCAGCTGTCTGGGGAAAAGATGACAAATATTATTTAGATCATGGGTTTAACGGGGAAAAGCAGTCAGGAGGAACAATCTTTGCGGACAGCCAGAACATTCCTTTTGTATCAGCCAATACCATTTTTTATGGACATAACATGAAGGATGGTTCTATGTTTGGTGATCTGAAAAAATACAGGGATCCCGGATTTTTAAAGGAACATCCCAATGTAGAGATCTTTTATCAGGGGCAATGGATCACCTGCCCCATTATCCTGGCAAAAGTAACAGATGAGACAGATGGAACACCTTATCAAAAAGGAGAAAGAAAGATACTGACCTTATCCACCTGTTATGGAACCAGTAAACGGATGATCCTTCAGGCACTTATTCCGGTTGCGGGGGGAATGAATTGACAAGAAATTTGCTGGACAGTATAATTAAATCAGTTAGATATACGTAGCTGAAAATGGAAAAGAAAGCATGGGTGAGAAATGAAGATAAGTGGGGCACATAAGGCGATGAAGCGGGTGCTGATCTTTCTTGTTACTTTGGGAATTATTGTTCCGATCCTTTTTACAGCCGGGCAGATGGGGCTTTTTTCACCAGAGCCTACAGTAGAAATAGAGGCTGGTATTACAAGTGAATCAGCGCCGGTTTTGCGGATCGCAACAGATTATGATTTCTGTCCAAATTCCTATTACAATAAGGATGGGGAATTATCAGGTCTTTATGTTGAGATCATGATAGAGGTGGCAAACCGCTTGGGAATGCGTCCGGAGTTTAAAACGGCTGACTGGATGGGCTGCCGGAAAATGCTTACTGAGGACGAAGTAGATGTTTTGACGGGACTGGAAATATTTTCCAATATGGAAGGGACTTTAAGGACGATCCCTTTCTGTTCGGATGAACTGCGTGTATATGGCAGAAGCAGGATCGACAGTGCGGCTGCCCTTGCAGGTAAGAAGGTTGCGTTAATGGCGCGTTCTGTGATCGCAACCACCTATGATCTGCAGTGTGATTATCTGGAATACAGCACCAATACGGAAATATTGGAGGCAGTAGAGCAGGGAGAAGCAGATTTCGGGATCTGTCACGGTGCAGTTGCCACAAAGATCATTGAAAAAAATCATCTGCATCTGGTGCCAAGCCTTGTGATCACAAAGAGTTATCCGGCTTTAGCAGTTCATGATACACAGCCAAAACTGCAGCGCATGATCAATGAAGTGGTCCGGGATATGTCTGAAGACGGAACTATTGGAAGGCTGCAAAATAAATGGATCACGGAATTTGCCAGAAACAGGTCCTTAGAATATGTATTCCACCAAAATGAAGTATTTTATATTACATTTATACTGGGGATCATCATTGTACTGTGTATTACAGCCGGTTACTGGGAAGTAGATAGACGTCAGGAAAAATATATCCGCACCCTATTGGAATATCAGGAAAAACTGCAGCAGTCCAATGAAGAGACGAAACGGGCCAATCAGGCCAAAAGTGAGTTTCTCTCCCATATGTCCCACGATATCCGCACACCGATCAACGGGATCATGGGTATGGTGGAGATCATCAAGAAAAATCTGGATGATCCGGAGCGGATCAAAGACTGTCTGGAAAAGATCGATAAAGCATCGCATCATCTGCTGTCCCTGATCAATGATGTTTTGGATATGAGCAAGATCGGAAGCGGGAAGGTCCATCTGGAAGAAATACCGGTGGATCTGGATGAGGAGATGGAAAAGATCCATGCGATTGCAGATGTACAGGCGAAGAAGCAGGAAATAAGGTTTTCTATTGAGGATGAAGTTGTCCACAGACAGTTTCTTGGCAGTCCGGCCCATTTGAGAAGGATCCTTTTAAATTTGATCAGCAATGCCCTGCGTTATAATAAAAAAGGGGGAAAGATCTGTCTGGCCATCCGGGAAGTGGAATATGACGGATCCCATATCGGTCTGGAGTTTAAGGTTCAGGATACGGGAATTGGTATGAGCCGGGAATTTGTGGAAAAAAGCCTGTTTAAGCCATTTACACAGGAAGATGACCGTGTAAGGACCGAATATCGTGGAACCGGTCTTGGGATGTCCATTGTTTATGAACTGGTAAAGCAGATGAACGGTACGATCGATGTAAACAGCAAACCGGGGGAAGGTACAACATTTACAGTAAAGTTGGCATTTAAGACAGTGGACCCTGCATGGAAAAAGAAGGAAATACAGGAAGAAAACAGGAATATTACCGGGATGAACATACTGGCTGTAGAAGATAACCAGTTAAATATGGAGATCCTTCAGTTCCTGTTAGAAGAAGCCGGAGCGAAAGTAACGGCAGTATCAGACGGAAAACAGGCAGTAGAATATTTTGCGGATGCAGCATCAGGCACCTATGATGTGATCCTGATGGATATTATGATGCCAGTCATGGACGGTCTTGAAGCGTCAAAAAAGATCCGTGAACTGCCGGAGGGCAAGGGAAAAGACATTCCGATCATAGCGATGACGGCCAATGCATTTGTAGAAGATAAGGAAAAGACAAAAGAGGCGGGAATGAATGCCCATCTGACAAAGCCTGTAAACAGGGAAGAGATCATCCGGGTTCTGGCAGCATATTGGAAAAATAAAGGTTAACGAGTACATGAGAGAGTTTTGGAAGAAGACCATCCAGGTCCTGCTGTATGGAGGTCTGGAAAAAGAACAGTATAAGAGAATCTCTGCTGAGATCAACGAGGCGAACAGAAAAAGCATTGTGGTGCTGTCAACACACCAATAAGATCATATTTATGGGAGCCATCCTTTTATTTGGAATGTTGGCATTTGTAAATTTCAGGATCAGAAACAATCCGTTTCTGATCCATGTTTGCGCCTGTATGTTTATGGCATTTTATCTGGGGGTGGGTATCCTTGCAGCCATCGGAGAAGGAAGCATTCAGGAACGGACGGGCTCAGGAAATACAAAAATTAAATGAAGAACTGGCTGCCAGCCAGGAAAAACTTCAGGCTGCTTTAGTGGCTGCTGAAAAGGCCAGCCGGGCGAAAACCACATTTTTAAGTAATATGAGCCACGACATCCGGACTCCTATGAATGCCATTGTCGGACTTACCACTCTTCTGGAACATGAGATCCATGAGCCGGAAAAACTGCAGCTCCACATCCAGAAGATCCAAAATTCCAGTCAGCATCTGCTGGGACTTATCAATGACATTCTGGATATGAGCAAGATCGAATCCAGTGAGGTGAAATTAAATGAAGATCCCGTTGATCTGATGGAGCAGGTGGCACAGATAGACAGTATCATCTGTCCACAGGCAGAAGAACGGGGACAGGAGTTTAAGATCCATGTTCACGGGATCGATCATGGACATCTTCTGGGAGACTCTGTGCGCCTGCGCCAGATCTTTATCAATCTGCTGTCCAATGCTGTTAAATATACACCTGTTGGGGGAAGCGTTATCCTGGATCTGACAGAAGAGCCAAGCAGTATACCGGAACATGCCAATATATCCATTACAGTTACAGATACCGGATATGGAATGACGCCGGAGTTTATAAAAACGATCTTTGAACCTTTTACCAGAGCAGAAAATTCCACGACCAACAAAATACAGGGAACAGGACTGGGTATGGCCATCACGAAAAGTATCGTTGACCTGATGGGCGGCAGGATACAGGTGAAAAGCGAGTTAAATAAAGGAAGCTGTTTTGAAGTGGTACTTCCTTTTGCAATAGATCCCAATGGTTCACAGGAAAAAAATGGAAAATATCTGCATCAGGAAGGTGAAAAAGTTTCCGTATTAAAAGGAATGAAATTTCTTTGCGCAGAAGATAATGAACTGAATGCGGAGATCTTAGAAGCGATTTTGGAAATGTACCAGGCATCCTGCAAGATCTGCCCAGACGGTGAAAAACTGGTTGAAGCCTTTGAAACTTCTGCTTTCGGAGATTATGATGCTATTTTAATGGACGTACAGATGCCAAATATGAATGGCCTGGAAGCAACGAAAAGGATCCGTAATGGCAAAAATCCTCTGGGCAGGACCATTCCCATTATTGCTATGACAGCCAATGCATTCAATTCAGATGTACAGGAATGTTTAGATGCCGGTATGGATGCACATGTGTCCAAGCCGTTGGATATAGGAAAAATAATAAATAGTTTTAAATTCCCTATAAATTTATCTTTAAAAACTAGATATGAAATAGGTAAAAATGTGATAGAAGAGAAAATAATTGATCCTTCTGTAGAATATAAAATTCAAAAGGTGCAAGATGATGATAATGTATAAAATGTAAAATTTAAAAGTATTTCCATTATATTTGGAAAAATATGTTTAATTACATATTTAGAAAAACTAGTAGGAGTATTTGCCATTTCTGTAGATTTCAAAAATACAGAAAATATTTCTGATCGGTCCTTTTAGGCTGTTCCAGCATATGATAAATTATGAGGACAATGGAAGATATCCCCATAAATATTGCTGGAAAGAGAGGAAGAGGATATGGATTTTGGGATTGCAGGTGTGGCGGCGATCACGGTGATCTGCTATTTAGGCGGAATGGCGTGTAAGACGACGGAAAAAGTAAAGGATGAGGTGATACCGGTAGTCTGTGGCGTAACCGGCGGAATTCTGGGGGTTGCAGGCATGTATCTGATACCGGAGTTTCCGGCTGGTGATGTGATCAACGCAGCAGCTATTGGTATCGTTTCCGGGCTTGCTTCAACGGGAGTACACCAGGTGATCAAGCAGGTGGGGAAAAAATAAGGGAGGTACCGTGTATATGAGAGATATTGCATTGTGCCACCCGCGGATGCAGAAGATAGCAGCTCAGTGGATCACCGCCTGCAAGGCAGAAGGAATTAATGTTGCTATTTCTGAAACACTGCGTACTGCAGCAGAACAGGATGCTCTCTATGCCAAAGGCCGTACAAAACCGGGAAATATCGTAACCAATGCAAAAGGCAGTTCCTACCGGTCACAGCACCAGTGGGGGATTGCCTTTGATTTTTATCTGAAAATGGATGTGGATGGAGATGGGAAGATAGCAGATGACGCTTATAATGACAGCAAAGGTCATTTCAGGAAGGCTGCTGAAATTGGCAAGAAACTTGGTCTTGCCTGGGGCGGAGACTGGTCCAGCATTGTAGATAAGCCCCATTTGTATCTGCCTGACTGGGGAAGTACGCCCACTCCATTAATCAAACAGTACAAAACACCGGAAAAGTTTATGAAAACATGGATAATGGAACCAGTGAAAATGGGATGGCAGAAGGAGAATGGCGGCTGGAGATTTTATCTGAAAGATGGTTCGGAAAATTATGTTGTTAATGATTGGTATAAAGATGGCGATCTCTGGTACTGGTTTGATGGCAATGGAATAATGGTCCATAACGTGTGGTATCAGTATAAGGGACATTGGTATTATCTGGGAAGGGATGGCGCTATGGTGAAAGGACTGCAGACCATCAGCGGGAAATGGTATTATTTGGATGAAGACGGCCGGATGGCAACGGAACCGGTGGTGCTTACGCCGCAGAAGGATGGGGCGCTGCAGTATCCAAAGCTGACAGAATAGAACCATATGCAAGATGAAATGTAATACAAGTTAAATTGGAAAAAGAAAAAACCGCGTGTTTGCGCGGTTTTTTTAGTGGAGCCCGCGCGACGGTACTCGAACCCCGAAGATCATCGTGCTGCGGGACTATGTCGTTCTCAGAATTGCCGTATAAAGCGAAAGAGCCCCGGCGGGTGCCGGGGCTCTCTTAGTCTATCATGTATTTGCTGGCTGTTGTGACCGCGCAGCAGGCTCCCAGGAATACGAGAGCCGCCACGCTGATCAGGGCGATCATGCCACGCCCAGGATCTTCTCGACCCTGTTCAGAACGTCAGCAGGATCCAGGCCGGAGCCCTTCACCTTGCCGGCGATCTCCTGCGCCAGCGCGTCAGCAGGATCCGGCTCGGCCGGCTTCGCTGCGACGCCCTGGATGGTGCAGTAGTCAGGGTTTTCGAGGTAGATCCAGCCGGCGCCGCTTTTCAGCTTGCCCCAGCCGTCCTGCACCTCGGTGATGGTAAAGACGCCCTTGCCGGTCTGGCCTCTGACCGCGTAGCTCATGCCGGGGCCCTTGCGGTAGTTCAGATCCGGGATAATGACGCGGACAGTGAAGGGCGTCGCAGGGAAGCCCTGGACGGCCCCCGGAGCCGCCTCGGGTGGCTGGGTAGTGCCAGAGCCCAGGAGCTCATTGACGGCCGCAGCGATGGCGCCGTGGCGGTCGTAGAGGTACTGGCCCGGGCAGGCCTTGTTGGCATAGTCGCGGTGCACGGTCATGTTGCAGCCGTTGACCATCAGCTCCTCGGGGCTTAGAGTCTCCTGCTGGGCAATGTATCCGCCGTTTTTCCGGATGGAAGGAAGCACCTCAGTAGTCACCCAGTCAGTGAAGCGCTCTGCGCTGGGCAGTTTTGAGCGGAAGACCAGACGATAGAGATCAGACTCCGGGATGAAGCTGGCCTCCTGAGATCTTCCGAGGGTGTCAATGATGGGGTAACGTTTCGTTAGGTCACTTTTGCAGTGGTCGGTGAGAGCCTTGCTCGGGTTGGTGTAGCCGAGGGCGCGAGCGACGTCGCTGCCGCAGAACAGCACGGTGCCGTTCTCGCTGATAGTTCTGATATCCCCACTGGAATTGGTAACAAGGAACGAGCTCAGTTGCCGCCTTCGTTCCTTGTTACCACTACGGAGAGAGGCTAAAAGGTAACGAGCTGGGCCTGCTACCCGGTGTGTTCCCCTAATCGTTACCGCTAAAAAGCCAGTAACTGCAAGGGAAAAACGGCCGAGGGTAACAAGGTAACGAAGTTTCTGTATAGATTATAAAAAATAAAACATATACACACCCAAACAAGCACCCGCGAGGACGCATACACGCGTTATAGGAGTTTCTCTGGAGCCTTGTTACCTCGATGCCTTGATTGTAGAATTATCCACATCTGACTTGTGGACGCAGATGTGGAAAGCGGAAAAGCGTGATTTTACAAGGCTTTTCCACAAGTCCACAAATGTCCACAAGTATTATATGTATTATTACCAATGATCCCGTAATGAGCGCCCATATATGCGTCTGTACGTGTATGTAGACGGAGAAAGAAGGCGACAAAGTTGTGGATCGAGTGGATAGGAAGAACGAACGCTACAGGTCTGAAGCGCTCCCAAAACCGACGAAACGACGAAACACCGATTCAGCCGGCACTTTTGGGGGCTCTGCGACACTCGACGGGAGAGGACGACCGGGGACGGAGATACGGTGACGCTCCTTATATCGAGCGCATTTTGTCCGAACGTTCGCATTGTGCGAGGTCTCGCTCGCACGTTTTGAACACCGTTCAAAATAAACGTTCGGACAAAATGCGACGGCCGCAGAGGCTCCCAGGGTAGGCAGCTGCGGCCGCATTTTGATACGATTTGAAACAACGGTTATTTTGATACCGCACGGAGCGCCGTGCAGCGGATCAGCCGGAGCATTTTGTCCAGGCTGCTCTCCTCATTCTCCTGGACTGCTGCAGCCGTGAGCCTATGCAGCGTAGCAGCTGAGGCGTCAGAAAAATCATACAGAGGCGCCTGCAGCTCCTCATAGGTCAGGAGGCCGCGCAGCGTTGCTTCAGCTGCGACACCTGGGAACCCGCCCTTCTGGATCTGCTCCAGGCCGCTGAGGGCGCCCAGCATACAAACGAGAGCCGGATCTTTGAACGAGACACCGGCGCCGGCCGGCAGGAGCTCGGCCGCTTTTTTCTTTGACAAGGTGGAGAGCAGCTGCAGCACGTCGCCATAGGTGACCGGCTGCTCCTCTGGGCTCCAGTCCTGGCCGGTGAGCAGCCGATCCACGGAGATCTGGCCGAGCTGGGCATACACCGGAAGAAAAGAGACAGGCACGGCCCGGGCTCCGTTCATGATCTCACTCAGGGCCACCTCTGCAGCGTTTTCCGTTGATGCTTTCGGCGCTCCTGGGAGATCCTTCAGGTAGGCCATGAAGAAGGCGCCTTGCCGGAGGCCGCTGTTTTTCTGGATCTTTCGCATATTGTCGATCAGTGTCTGATTTTCTATCACTCTGTTTTGCTTCCTTGCCATGCCGCAGCCCTTCTTTAGTGAAATCACTATAAATTTATCATATATACTTAGTTTATCGCCGGTGTGCTCTAATGTCAATGTGCAATCCGTGACGGATTGCAGCGGAAACCTGCGGCAGCCAATGAGCCGCAGCGGAAAACACAAAAAGGAGCGGAAGAGCATGAACACAAGCGAAACCAAAGTAGCACCCCGCCTTCTGTCCATTGCCCAGCTGAGTCAGTACACCGGCCTCGGCAAGACTAAAGCCAGAACCTGGGCAGACGAGATCGGCGCCGTGCGGAAGATCGGGACGCGCACCCTCTTTGACAGGCAAGTCATTGATGCGGCCCTGGACTCAGTGAAGGAGGACGGAGGGAATGACGCCTAAACTGCATGGAATCACAGAGCCGCTGGAGGCTGCGCTGATCTATGCAGAGCTGGGACTCGCCGTGGTCCCGATCCGGAAGGGCACGAAGCGGCCGCCCATGAAGGCCTGGCAGAAGGAAGCCACTCAGGATCCGGAGAAGATCCGGCAGTGGTGGAGCCACTGGCCAGACTCAGGCGTGGGCGTTGTCACCGGTGAGAAATCCGGAGGCCTGGCTGTGATCGACCTCGACGAGCATCCGGAAGACGGCCGACTCGGCGTCGAGCTGCTGCAGACCTGGGAGGGAGAAAACGGAAGACTTCCGGAGACCTGGACGGCCACAACGGGATCCGGCGGGCGTCACCTGTTTTTCAAGCTCCAGGGCAGCATGAAACGGCAACAACACCTATACGACAATCAAGTGGACTTCCAGACGGACGGCGCTCTGGTAATACGCCAAGACCGGCAGGCCGTACAAATGGGACATCGCTCCAGATCAGCGGCCTCTCGCCGTCTATGACGATCAGGCTGCAGCTTTCATCGACGAGGGCTACCTGGAGGCACGGGGCAGCGTCAGCGGCCCACGTTTCGAGGCCCAGAAGGAAGTCACAGCCGGAGGCCGGACGAACTACCTCTTCCGGATGCTGTCCAGCTTGCAGGCGAAAGGCCTCACCGACGCAGCGATCAGAGCGGCCGTATCGGCTGAAAATGACTCTGTATGCGTCCCACCTCTGTCTGATCAAGAGCTGGAGCGTGAAGTGTTCCCGGCGCTGCAGCGTTTTGAGAAGGGCGCCCTCTCCGGAAACAGCGGCCAGAAGCAAGCCAAAAGCAAGGCGCCGCTGAGCCTGGATCTCGTTTCCCTGGACAACGTCCCAGAGGAGCGGCCCGACTGGCTGATCCCTGGCTACATACCCCGCTATCAGATCACGAGCCTGGCCGGAGACGGCGGCAGCGGTAAAACAACGGTTTGGTGCAATATTGCAGCAGCAGTGAGCTCCGGCCGGCCGTGCTTTATCGAGCACGGGGAGACCGTGCAGCGGGAGCCTGGAACAGTTATGTTTTTCTCGGCCGAGGACTCTCTGAAGTACACGCTGGCCCGCAGGCTCCGAAAGAACGGCGCCGATCTCTCCCGGATCATCTCCCTGGACATCTCCGACGAGCGTTTCCAGGCCGTCAAATTTAACAGCGACTTCCTGGAGCAGCTGCTGGCCACTTATCGGCCGGAGCTCTGCATCTTTGACCCGATCCAGTCCTTTGTCCCGGCAGATATCAAAATGGGCGACCGTAACGCCATGCGGCAGTGCCTGGAGCCTCTGATCGGCTACGGCGACAAGTACGGAACCACGTTTTTGATCATCGAGCACACCAACAAGCAGTCCGGAGTCTACGGCCGGCGCCGCATCGCAGACAGCGCTGATATTTGGGATATTTCCCGCAGCGTCCTCATTGTAGGCGATGCCGGAGAAAACGGGCAGCGCTACATGGCCCACGAAAAAGCTAATTATGGCCGGCACAATGACACCGTTCTCTTTACCCTGGACGATGAAGTGGCCACCTTCAGAGGCACGAGCGAGCTCACGGATCGGGACTATGTTTTGAAGGCCCAGTACAGCGGAAAAGCGCAGCCGCAGCGAGCAGACGCCAAGGATCTGATCCTTCATTATCTGGAAAACATCAGCTTCCCTGACGACATGGACGACGCAACCGTCGAGCCTGGCCGCATGGAGACGGCAGACCTCGACGCCTTACTGAAACAGGCCGGCGTCTCTAAGAACACGGCGGCCAGGGCAAAGTCTGAGCTCACGAAAGAGGGCAAGATCAAGGCCGTGGCGACGGGATTTGGCAAGGATAAAAAATGGTTTACTGTCCTATGCCCAGATGCAAATGGGTAAATAAGTAAAAAAGCCCTTATATATCCGCACTTTTACTTATTTTGCATTTGGGTGAGTAAGAGAGCGTAACAGGCCACTTACTCACCCAGGTGAGAAGAAAGCAAAAACCAAGGAATATAAATACTTTTCGCTTTACTCACCCATTTGTGCGTGGGTATGGGGCGAAAGTGAGAAGAAAGGAAAAGCAAAACATGAGTAATTTGATCGAGAGATACGAGAAAGAGCGGCAAATGGAGTCCGACATCCGGATTCAGCAGCTGAGGATCAAGCGCCTGGAGCACCAGATGGCCTACGAGCTGGACCCGTTCAGCCCTGAGTTCGACGAGGCAGCGGAGAAGCTCCGGAAGCTGAAAGCAGCACTGTATTCTGCAGGTGTCAAAAAGAGCAATTACCACTATGAAACCGCCCAGTTAGAACACGAGGCAGCGCAGCGGAAGCTGGACGCAAGAGGAAACCAGCCGGAGATCTAACCGGCTAAAAATAACAGAAAGGAAATTTACCATGAAAAACGAAGTATTCAAGAATGTCACCCAGACCGTCGAGGCCTTCCAGGCCTGTCTCTTATA
>OJRO01000467.1_pt1 | contig 41361 bp, 36 predicted proteins | sample 1599221 | NCBI WGS metagenome assembly OJRO01 (sample SAMN03922449, study PRJEB24848) | human gut metagenome | isolation source: stool sample | host: Homo sapiens | place: Germany | collected 2009-11
TATCGCTTTGCGAACCGCTCGCGCGCGGAGAATCTCGCAAGCGAGATTCTTTTTTACACTTTTTTTACAAGGCTTTACCGGACAAGGGTAGAAGAGAAGATTCATAAACGTTACAGTTTATTTTACATACAAAAAAATGAGAGGAACAGTTGTGAAAATGAAGAAAAAGAATCATTGAAAAAACATATGTGCGCTTTTCTTCGCATTCTGCATGGTGTTTTCGACGGTAGCAGGAGATGCGTCTTTTGTTACAGCGTATGCAGCAGAGGTGCAGACAGCGGCCGGAAGTGAAGCGGCGGAAAATCCGTCACCGGCAGAGGAGAGCGGAGCAGACAGCACGGAAGGTGCACAGAACACAATAAATCAAGAAAGTGCGGCGCAGACAGGGAACGCCGGTCAGACGGACGCAGCGCAGACAGAGGGTGCAGTGCAGACGGATGCAGCGCAGACAGATGGTGCAGCGCAGGCGGATGCGGTACAGAATACGGAGTCTGGGGCAGACCAGAATACGGCGCTCATCCAGACGGCGGGGGCAGAAAGCCTTGCGGCCTTCAGTTATACGGCGGCACCGGAAGCGGGACTTCCGGCAGCAGCGACAGCGGGCAGCGGAACGCTTGACGTAAGCGGAGCATCTTACAGCGGATTCAGCAAGGGAATCGCAGCAAAAGGATGGAGCGAGGGAGCGGGCTTTACGGTTGCGGTCAATGCTGCAGGTTACACAGATTTGAAATTTTCCGCAGACATGCGCTCCAGCGGAACCGGTCCTGCCAACTTTGCACTGGAATATTCCATTGACGGAGCGAGCTGGACAAAGATCAGCGGAACGGATGTGACCTTAAGTACGGGTCTAGCCTCGGTGTATCAGCAGACGGCACTCCCGGCGGCGCTGTCCGGAAAAGCGTTTACACTGCGTGTGACGATGCAGGGAAACACGAGTGTGAACCAGAGTACAGTCGGTACGAACGGTGTGACCAGCATCAACAACATTGTAGTCACCGGAACACAGGGCGAGGCGGCGACAGACGGAACGGTCTGTTCCAAAGTCAAAGCTTCCGTGGAGCCGGGAGATGTGGAAGCCGGTACGAAGGTGGAGCTCTCCTGTGCGACGGAGGGAGCAACGATCACATACCATACCGATCTGGACAGTGCAGACAAGACATACACCGAAGCGCTTGTGATCGAGGAAGATGTGACGATCTACGCGACAGCCGAACTCGAAGGTTATGAGACGAGTGAGACGGCAGAATTTGCCTACACGGTAAAACAGGGTGCAAAGAGCAAGGAGGCAGCACTTGCCACCACACTTTCGGACGGAAATATTGTCGCCCTCTATTACGAGAACAACGGAACCGGAAGCGTGCTCTCCAAGACAGCAAGCGGCAAGAAGTTAAAGGGTGTGTCGGCAACTGCAGCGGACGGCGCGCTTGCCATTCCGGAGGATACGGCGGAACTTACGGTTTCCGTGGATGAGAACGGTTATTATACCTTTGTGAGCGGTGATAAATATCTGACATCCGGCGCAACGGGCAGCTCCGTGACGTTTGCGGACGCGGCGGGAGATTACAGTCTCTGGAAGCTGCAGAAGGCAAATGAGAACGGCGGATACTATGTGATCAACGCCAACGCAAAATACAATAATACCGCGGAGCAGTATTTGGAATATTATAACGGATTTACGACATACAGCTACAAATCATCTTCGGATGCGGCGTATGTATTCTATTTTTATCTGATCGATGAGGGAACACCGTCCATTCATGTCCGCGCGGATGAGTCCGTCACGGAAAATGTGGCACAGTGGTCCGGAACGGCAGATTACAAGACGGCAGGTGTGACGGCAGACACCGGAATTGTAGGAGATTCTCTCAATGCAAATGATCTGCTGGATGCGGATGCTATATATTCGGCGGTGGTAAATGGAGCGGCAGTGGCACCGTATACCGAGGCCACAAGCACTTCCACCGGTTCGACTTCCTATTATATGGGAGGAAAGGGCATTGGAAGCGGAAGCAATGACTATGCGCAGTTTGTGATGCCGACAACGGGCTATGCCAACATGGTACTTTCCTTCCGGCTTCGCGCAAGCAACACCGGAGCAGGTTCCTTCCAGATGCAGTATTCTACGGACGGTGTGGATTTTAAAAACCTTTCCACAGGAACCTATGCTTATAAGTACACGAAATACGTGGGCGGTGAGCCGCAGGAAGTGAGCGCCGCGGAGAAAATTACCGACGGTGTGGCAAAGACAAGCCTTGCGCCGGCAAACTATATTTCGTTCACGTTTGATATTCCGAACGAGGCGGCGAATGCAGACCGTCTCTACATCCGCATGGTCCCGGGCAGCCTTTCTGCCAAGGGAGATAAGGCACCGGCAGCGGGCGGAGTGATCCGTATGGACACGGTGACAGTGACAGGCAATCCGCTGATCGCCTCAGATCTCTGCGGATATGTGGCAGCAGAACCGCAGAGCGGCGTGGTAGCTGTGGGCAGTGAATTGACACTGACAAGCGCCACGGAGGGTGTAACAATCCATTACAGTGTAAACGGCGGCGCGGAGCAGATCTATGATGCGTCGGCGAAGCCAAAGCTTGCAGACCTTCCGGCAGTTGTGACTGCCTATGCGACGAAGGACGGCTATAAGGACAGCATCCGCCGTACATTCTCTTATCAGCAGGCACAGGTGGCAACGGTAAAAGCAACGCCGAACGGCGGCAGCGTGGTGAAAAATACCGCGGTGAACCTCACCTGTGAGACCGAGGGTGCGACGATTCAGTATTCCGCGGACGACGGTGCAACCTGGCAGGATTATACCGAAAAGCTCGTCCTGACAGAGCTTCCGGTTACCTATAAGGTGAAAGCCGTCAAAGACGGTTACCTGGACAGCAGTGTGCTCACACTTTCCTTTACCGAGCGCACAAACGAAAAATATCAGATTTACTTTGGACAGTTACATTCCCACACTTCCTATTCGGACGGTGCGGGAAGCTGTGAGGATGCATACCAGCATGCAACGAACGTTGACAATCTGGATTTTGTTGCGGTGACAGATCACTCCAACTCGTTTGACAATGCGGACAGCGCGTCCATCTCGGACGGCTCGATGAGTGAGGAATGGAAGGAAGGCCATGCGCTTGCCACGCAGTATACGACAAGCGGATTTGTGTGCATCTATGGGTTTGAGATGACCTGGTCGAACGGACTTGGACACATCAATACGTTTAACACCGAAGGCTTCCAGAGCCGTACCCAGAATGAGTACAAGACTTACAGCACGGCATTGCAGAATTATTACGCGACCTTAAAGACACGGCCGGATTCCATCAGCCAGTTTAACCACCCGGGAACGACGTTCGGTGATTTCAGCGATTTCGCATACTATGACGAGGAGATCGACAAGCTGATTACGACGATCGAGGTCGGAAACGGCGAGGGTGCGATCGGAAGTTCGGGTTACTTCCCGTCCTACGAGTATTACCAGCGCGCGCTGGACAAGGGCTGGCATCTTGCTCCGACCAACAACCAGGATAACCATAAAGGCTTGTGGGGCGATGCAAACACGGCGCGTTCCGTTGTCCTTGTGGACAGCCTGACGCAGGAAAATATTTACGATGCCATGCGCAATTACCGCGTGTATGCGACAGAGGATAACGACCTCAGCATCTACTACACGCTGGACGGCTACATCATGGGTTCTATTTTAGAGGATGGAGCGACCGGAGATACCGTACATCTTTCCGTTGACTTAAGTGATCCGACGGATGCGTCCATCGGTAAAGTACAGGTCATCACAAACGGAGGACTGGTGCTTGCCGAGAAAAATGTTTCCGGAAACGAGGAGACGGTCACCTTTGATGTGAAAAATGATTATTCCTATTACTATATCAAGGTTGTGGAAGCGGACAGTGATATCGCCGTGACGGCACCGGTATGGGTAGGCTCTGTGGAGGCGGCAGGAATTGACAGCTTTTCCACGGACGAGGTGCTTCCGGTAAGGGGAGAGCCGCTGACGGTGAACCTTGGACTCTATAATAATGAAAACAGCGAGCTCGCGATTGATTCCATAACGTTTGAGGTGGGCGGAGAGACCGTACATGAGGCGGATCTTGCCGCAGCAGGATTGGGAAGCGTCGCATCCATGAGCACGGGAAGCTACAGCTTTGACTATACCTATGACGGCGTCGGCAGCATGGAGATGACAGCAGTTGTGCATGCGACGATGAACGGCGTGCAGAAGGTATACAAGAGCGTCTTAAAATTAAGCTACGCGACAACGGAGATGGTGACAAAGGTTATCATCGACGGAACCCATTACAACGATTATGTGACCGGTTACTATGGCGGTAACGTCGGAAACTTTACGGCGATTGCGGGAGCAAAGAACGTCAAGGTGGAAGTGGTCACAGACGAGATTACGCCGGAGATGCTTGCAAACTGTGCGCTGCTTGTGATCTCGGCACCGGCGAAGAAATCCGGAACAGCAAATGCCGGAGACTACACCGTGTCGCATTTTGAAGACAGCTTTATCCAGATGGTAAAAGACTATACCGACAATGGCGGTACGCTGATTACCTGCGGTATTGCCGATTATCAGGATTCTACTTCGGGACAGACGGCGACAGAGATGAATAAGCTTTTAGCTGCGATCGGGGCATCGACCAGATTAAACAGCGACGAGGCGTACGACGAGACGAACAACGGCGGACAGCCGTACCGCTTATATCTGAAAGGAACCTACAACAAGGATTCCAGATATCTGCGCGGCGCAAGCGAGGAGCAGGAGTACAGTGCGTACAGCGGATGTACCGTGGCGCTGGATGCGGATGCGGTGACAGCCGGACGTGCGGAAGCGCTTGTGAGCGGATATGATACAACGTATTCGATCGACTGCAAGGATGATGTGGGAAACAGAGTTACCGGAAGCCCGACGTATGTGGAAAAAGGCAATATGGTAGCACTCGCACATGAGACACTGGGAAGCGGTGCAAATGTATTTGTTGCCGGAACGGTCTTTATCTCTGACTTTGAGGTGAAGGCAGAACTGGACAATATCTGGGATCTGCCATACTTAAACCGCACAATTGCAGAAAATATTTTAGACGAAGTGAAAGTGGAACTTCCGCTGTCTACGATTGCGGAAGTGCGTAAGAACGGTACGGCGGGCGATGTCTACCGCGTGGAAGGCTATGTGACCGCAGGAACAGCCGTGGAGGGCAACACCTTCTTTGATACGATCTATATCCAGGACGACACCGCGGGAATTGATATCTTCCCGTATGCGGAGAGCGGACTTGCCATCGGAACCAAGGTGGAGATTACCGGATATGTGGACGCCTACCAGGGCGATAAAGAGCTTAAGGTGATAAGCAGCCGGATTCTGGACGAGGAGCCGAAGGTGATTGCACCGGAGAAACTGTCGGCAAAAGACGCCATGGACTATGAAAAGTCCGGCGGTAAGCTGGTACAGGTGGAAGGAACGGTGACGGATGTTCTCTACGACGCAGCGGGTACCGGTGTATCACAGTTCTGGCTGGATGATGGCAGCGGCGTTAATGCAAATATTTTTATTGACGGATATATTTTATCCGCAACAACCGGAAAGAACGAACTGGCATCGGTTGTGGCGACAGGAGAACGCGTGTCGGCAGTCGGCGTGGTCTATGCACATCCGGAGGGAACCTCGGATGAGGCGGTGACCTGTCTGCGTGTAAGAAACTGTGATGAGATTGTAAAGACATCATCCGGACAGATACCGGGGGATACGGAGACACCGGGAGATACAGAGACACCGGGAGATACGGAGACACCGGGGGATACGGAGACACCGGGAAATACCGAGACACCGGGAACAGATTCGTCAGACGGCGGAAATGACAGCGCGGACGGAAATGGAAACGGCGGAAGTGTAAGCGGCAGCGTGACTGTATCGGACGGACAGACGACAGATGCGGTGACGGTTGCTTCGCAGAATGACTGGGATCCGGTCAGAAACAGAGTGACAGCGGCATCCGCAGGCAGCACCGTGACGGTTCTTCTTGCAGACGGTGTTTCTGTGCCGGGAGATGTTATTGCGGCAGTGCGCGGAAGGGATGTACGTCTGGTATTTAGGCTGGCAAACGGAATCGTGTGGACAATTGACGGAAGAAGTGTGACATCGGATACGATTTCAGACATTGATTTCGGCGTGACGATCAACAGCCATGCCGTGCCGGATGCGCTTGCGAGACAGACCGCGGCAGGAAGAGACTATTTCCAGATCAGCTTAAATCATGACGGCGCATTCGGTTTTACCGCAGTGATGACGCTGCCGGTGGGAACACAGTATGCGGGCATGTATGCAAAGTTATATTATTACAATGAAGCAAAGGGACGGCTGGAACTGGCATCTTCCGGAAAAGTAGATGCAAACGGAAATGTGGAGCTTACCTTTGTACATGCATCCGATTATGTGGTGGTGCTGGATCAGATGCCTGCAGTGCAGACGGGAGACGACACCCCGCTTGCGGCAGCAGTGATGATGCTTCTTGCAGGTATGGTTCTGCTTGCAGCGGCAGCACGCAAAAAAAGGATATTTTTGAAATAAGGGTGGTTAAAACATGAATTTCAAAAAGAGCAAGATACGCAGCCTGGTGCTTCTGGCACTGGCTGCCGTTGCTTTTTGCGGACTGATCTGGTTCGCGAATAAAGACAGAACGGTTTACCGGAGCAGCAACATGGCGGGGACGGACTATGAGGTCGGAAGAGTCCTGCGGGTTGTGGAGGATCACAAGACGGTGGATGAGGAGCTGGACGGAATCTGGCGGGGAAGTATGACGCTGGAGGTCGAGATCCTTACCGGACGTTACAAGGGCGACACGGCTATTGTGGAAAATTATTTCAGCTCCCTGTACAACGTCAGGGTGGCGGCGGGGGATAAAGTCTCTATCCGCATCGACACGACGGGGGAGGACGAATATCAGGTCTCGGTTTACAATTATTACCGCGTTCCGCAGATGATTGGCTGCATCGTGGCGTTTGTGCTGCTTCTCGTATTGATCGGAGGGAAAAAAGGTGCAAAATCTGTGGCGGGGCTGGCGTTTACCGTGGTATGTATCCTCTGGATTTTACTGCCGCTTGCGCTGAAGGGTTACTCGCCGCTGGCGGTCACTATCCTGCTCATTCTGGTCTGCAATTTCGTCAGCTTCTTCCTGATAGACGGCATCTCGACCAAGACGGTTGTGGCGGCAATCGGAAGCATGCTGGGTGTGCTTGCGGGAGCAGTGTTTGCACTGATCGCGCAGAATGCCATGTCGATTACGACCTACCAGATGGATGAGGCGGAGACACTGCTTCTGATCACAAGCACCACGGAACTGAAGATCCGGGATCTGTTTTTGTGCGGTATTCTGATTTCGTGTATGGGAGCCGTGATGGATGTGGCGATGAGTATTTGTTCCGCGGTGGCGGAGATCCATCAGGTGGACCGGTCGCTTGGCATGGCGAAGCTGTTTGCCTCCGGGATGAATATCGGAAGAGATGCGATGGGAACCATGGCGAATACGCTAATCCTGGCAGTCGCCGGGACATCGCTGAATATGATGTTGATGATCTACTCCTATGATGTCAGCTTTCAGCAGCTGATGAATACGGACTTTGTGGCGATCGAGATTATCCAGTGCATTGCGGGAAGCGTGGGGATCGTGTGCACGGTTCCGCTGGTAGCACTGCTGTCCGCCGCCGTATTTGGAAAAAAGACAAAAAAATGAGACTGCACTATGGCAGGATGACGATCTGCCGCTGATATTCGGAGGCGGGGGGAACGTCATGCTCCTGCATACGGGCGGCGCGCAGAGGCGTGCCGCCTTTTTGATTGCGCATCTGCAGATAGAGATTTCCGGCAAACACATCGTGCTCAAATACCCGCATGGCATCCGGGGACAAAAGCTTTGGTGCCTGCGATGGCCGTGTGATAAGTGGAACTGCAGCGGATGCCTTTAGTGCGGCAAGCAGGGGAGCGGCGCTTTCCCGAAAGCCGAGAATGCGCAGGTAGGGAATTTTATCCAAGGCATTGCCGCATGCGTAATCAGAAGAAGTAATGCCAAGGATGGAGTGCAGTAAAATGCGGTTGATGCGCGTGAGCGTCATTTCTTTGCTTTTTAACCGTGACGCGAAGGAGCAAAAAGAGGTATAATAAGGAAGCTGGTTTCGCATGCGGTTGGCAAACTCCGGGGAGGAATCGGCGGTCTGGGCGAGCTGCGTGGCAGAACTGCTTAACAACAGATACCCCAGAATGCCGGAAAAGTCATCGGCGCACAGCAGCGGAAAATCTGCCCGGTAGTCCTGCAGGATGGCCAGTGCTTCCTGCGGCATGGCATGACGCAGAATCCCGGCGGCAGAATCTTCAGATGCCCTGTCGGCAGAATTCCCACATGCTCCGGCATCGCCGGCGAAGAGTGTATGCCGGATCGCGGATGCCGAGGCCGGGATGACAGATGCACCGGAGAGGATGGACGTTTCGTGGTACGCGGCGCCCTCCCGCTTTAGCAGATAGGGTGTGATCGAAGACGCGCGGCGGCGCAGCGCTTTTAAGTATTCCAGAGCCAGTATGTTGTTCGGGGAGGCGAGCAGGGAGGAGAGCGTCTCTGCGGATACGGGCAGGGCGCCATCCTGACCGGCGGAGCCGGAAAAATACGAGAGCAGGGCAGATTCCCTTGCCTTTGGGAATGTACTGCCGGATTTTAGGTTGTGCTTCAGGGAAGCCTTTAAATCCGCCGGTTCATCCGCGAGAACGTCCGCAATGCGGCGAAGGAGGGCAAGGTCGCCGCTCTCAGCGCCAAAACAGATGCCGTTTACGCAGCCCGTTTTCTCAAAGAGGGAGATTCCGGCGTCTGCGAAAAGCTCTGCGGAAGCGGTGGACCAGAGTACGGGAAGCTCGAGCACGACATCCGCACCCGAGGAGAGCGCCATGCGGGCACGGGTGTATTTGTCCAGAAGGGCGGGCTCTCCGCGCTGTACATAGTCGCCGCTTGTGGCGACAACGATATAGTCGGCGTGAAGATTTTTTCTGACATGCGCGATCTGATAGGCGTGCCCGTTGTGGAATGGGTTGTATTCTGCGATAATGCCAATGACGTTCATGGCGGATCCTCCCGTACTGCAATGTAATAAAAACTGTAGCTATCATAGCATACTGTGAAATAGAAAAAAAGAAAAAGGAGCATTTCACGTGAAGAGAAACAGAAACATTGGATCGATTCTTCTGATTGCGGCAGGGCTTTTGCTGATTGCGGCAGCCCTTTATGAACTGATCCCGGCGCTGCTCGCGTACAAGCGGGCGGACGATACCTACGAGGCGCTGCGCGAGGCTTATATGACCGGACAGCCGGGGACATCTTCGGATGATCCGGCGGAGGAGGGAGAGGAGCTGCCGGCATGGTATGAGGCATTGCAGGTGGATTTTGAGACGCTAAAGGAAGCAAATCCGGATGTGATCGGCTGGATTTATTTTGACAATATAGAGCAGATCAATTATCCCATTCTGTATTCCGGGGATGACGAGACCTACCTGCATACCGATCTCTATGGAAATGCGTCGAAATCCGGCTGCATTTTTATGGAGGGGAACAACGTCCCCGATTTTAACGACTGCCACACGATTCTGTACGGGCACAACATGAAAAACGGAAGCATGTTCGGTTCGCTGAAACAATATAAAAACGACGGCTTTTATGAAAAAAATGCGTATTTTACCGTGTTTACGGAGGATGCAGCCTACCGCTATCAGATTTTTACGTACAGTGATGTCCCGGAAGATTCGGATGTCTATACGACCGGATATCTGCCGGATGAGACTTTTGACGGGTTCCTCACAGAACTGCTTAAGTCCTCCTACAAGGATACGGGCGTTGCGGTGGGAAAGGATGACAAGGTTCTGACACTGTCCACCTGCTCGGGCGACGGGCTGCGGTTTGTGGTGCACGCGGTGCGGGTTGATGAACACGAAAGCGGGGTGTGACTGTTAAATTTTTGTCAGGCTGTTTTTCATTTTGTACAAAAAAACTGGCAATTACTGGCTTGTTTCGCGGACGTGACAAGCGTATACTAAAATTATATGCGGTCTGTGAGAGACAGACCTTCGCAAAACAAGGAGGCAGATCCTCTCCTCGCCAGAGGGTTCGGATTTTGCTTCGCAAAACAAGGAGGATATTATGAACGTATTAGTTATCAACTGTGGAAGCTCTTCATTAAAATATCAGCTCATCGATTCTGAGAGCGAAGCGGTACTGGCAAAAGGTCTCTGCGAGAGAATTGGAATCGACGGAAGACTGGTATACCAGAAGACCGGACTGGACAAAGAGATTACAGAAGCTGCAATGCCGACGCACAAGCAGGCAATCCAGATGGTTCTTGATGCACTGGTGAATCCGAAGACCGGTGCAATCGCAAGCCTTTCCGAGATCGACGCTGTCGGACATCGTGTCGTACACGGTGGAGAGAAGTTCGCAGCATCTACACTTCTGACGCCGGAAGTATTAAAGACAATCGAGGAGTGCAACGATCTTGCACCGCTTCACAACCCGGCAAACCTGATCGGTATCGATGCCTGCAAGGAACTGATGCCGAACGTGCCGATGGTTGGCGTATTCGATACCGCTTTCCATCAGACAATGCCGAAGAAAGCATATCTTTACGGTCTGCCTCATGAGTATTATGAGAAATACAAGGTCAGAAGATACGGTTTCCACGGAACAAGCCACAGCTTTGTATCCAAGCGTACCGCAGAGTTCCTTGGCATGGATCTTAAAAATTCCAAGATCATCGTGGCACATCTCGGCAACGGCGCATCCATCAGTGCGGTATTAAACGGTGAGTGTGTAGATACCTCCATGGGTCTGACACCGCTTGAGGGACTTGTCATGGGAACACGTTCCGGAGATATTGATCCGGCGATCATGGAGTTCATCGCAAAGAAAGAGAACCTTGATATCGAGGGTATCATGAATGTATTAAATAAGAAGTCCGGTGTACAGGGAATGTCCGGTCTCTCCTCTGACTTCCGTGACCTGCAGGCAGGACACGAGGCAGGCAACGAGCTTGCAACCAATGCGATCGAGGTGTTCAGCTATCGTGTGGCAAAATACATCGGCTCCTATGTTGCAGCAATGAACGGCGTAGATGCCATCGCATTTACCGCAGGTATCGGTGAGAACGTGAACCTGGTTCGCGAGAAGGTAATGTCTTATCTCGGTTATCTCGGCGTGACGGTAGACCAGGCAGTGAACGATGCAACCCACGGCGATGAGGCGATCATCTCTACCGCGGATTCAAAGGTAAAGGTATGTGTGATCCCGACCAACGAGGAGCTTGCGATTGCAAGAGAGACGGTAGCGCTTGTAAAATAGTTTTTGCTGTCAAGGAAAAATCCTTGACAAAAAAGCAAAAAAGTGATTGACAAACCAGGGGCGTCTATGTATAATTGGTTAGGTGTGAAAACCTCATATGTATGAGGCGAAGGAGTAAACCATGCAGATCGATATTTCAGAGATTGTATCTTGTGAGAACAGAGAAGTTACCGAGAAGGTTCATATCGAGCAGGATACGTTTGTATCGAGGCTTGGTGAGTTCCCGATCACAGAGAGCGCGCCGTTTGATCTTAGGATTGCGAACCGCGAGGGCAGTGAACTGCTTTTGAGCGGGGAGACAGATCTTACAGTATCAATCCCGTGCAGCAGATGTCTTACGGAAGTTCCGACGGACATCCACATTGTCATCGACAAGAAGCTCCGCATGGACGGAACGGAAGTTGTGGATGATGAAATGGAAGAAACAGACTACCTGATTGGATTAAATCTGGATATAGATAAGCTTATCTATGGAGAGATTTTGGTGAACTGGCCGATGAAAGTTCTGTGCAGAGAAGATTGCAAAGGAATTTGCAAGGTGTGCGGAATGAACCTGAATAAGGGGAACTGCGATTGCCAGAGAACAGAACTGGATCCAAGAATGGCAGCAATCCAAGATGTCTTTAACAAATTTAAGGAGGTGTAAGTAAATGTCTATTTGTCCGAAGAATAAATCTTCCAAAGGAAGAAGAGATAAAAGAAGAGCAAACTGGAAAATGACTGCTCCTGCATTAGTAAAATGCAGCAAGTGTGGAGAGCTGATGATGCCTCACAGAGTATGCAAGAACTGTGGCTCTTACAACAAAAAAGAAATTATTCCGCAGGACTAATTCCAGCGGTACAGAAGAGATCCGGATTTCCGGGTCTCTTTTTTGTGTAAGTAGGAACTTTGTATACTTTGTTCTGGTATTGAAAAAAAGTGTTAACAAATTGTTAAAAAGTGGTTGCTTTTTTTGTTCCAGATATTTACAATGATACATGTAGCGTCACAACAACAAGGAGGAAATGTTAGTGAAGAAGGAATTGAACGAGACAGAAACGAAGCGCTCCGCAAAGAGAAGCGGAATGGCTCGCAGAATTACAGCACTTGTTCTTGCAGGTGTGTTGACATTCGGAGGTACGGCAACCGTATCTGCAGCAACATTGAGAGATGTATTTGATGCACAGTATTATTCTGAGACCTACAGCGATCTCAAGGATGCATTCGGTACGAATCAGACAGCATTGTACAAGCATTATAAGACATTCGGTAAGAGCGAGGGCAGAACAAGCACCGCACTTATCGACGTACAGAAATACAGAGCAGCATACCCGGATCTGGATGCAGCATTCGGCGATAACTGGGATGCATATGTGAATCACTACATCAAATACGGCTTTAATGAGGGAAGAAATTCTTTCGGCACCTTTGATGCAAGAGCATACGCAGACAGATATCCGGACTTAAAGGCAGCATTCGGTTACGATGTGCTTGCGCTTTACAAGCATTACTTAAAGTTTGGTAGAGCAGAGGGAAGAGATGCGAGCGCAGCTGTAGCAGCAACATCCAGCTACACAGAGTCTTCTTACAGCGGATCTTCTAATACAGGAAGTGCTGACAACGGCAACAATACTTCTACCAACACAGCACCGATCAGAACAAACGGCCGTCTGACAAACCCGGAGACAGGTGCACCGGTTGCAGGCGCAACAGTTACATTCAGACTGACAAGCTTCAATGCAACAGCAGAGGAAGCAGAAGCAGCTACAGAGTCTGTTGAGACAACGGCTGAGACGACAGAGTCCACAGAAGCTACAGAGACAACAGAGTCTACAGAAGCTACAGAGACAACAGAGTCTACAGAAGCCACAGAGACAACAGAGTCTACAGAAGCTACAGAGACAACAGAGTCTACGGAGGCAACAGAGTCTACAGAGGAGACAGAGGAGCCGGAGAATGGTCTGGTTGTAGGCGATGGTTACTATGAGATTACCACAGACGCAGACGGTTACTATGAGATTCCGGAATTCGTACCGGGTGTATACTCCGTTCAGGCAGCAGCTGTTGGTTACTTAACCTTGACAGTGAACTCCATCAGCATCAACGCTGACAATGGAAGCTTCACATTGCCGACATTCCAGCTGTTGAGCTCTGATATGAGCGGTGTGAATACCGTTGCAGGCGTTGCAAAGAATGCAACCACAGGTCTTGGTATTGAAGGTGTAACCGTAAATGTACGTGCGAACTGGAACAATCAGTCCGGCGATGTGATCGCTACGACTACCACAGATGCAGATGGCAGCTACAGCTTCTCTCTTGAGAGAGGTTACTACACCCTTGAGTTCGCAAGAGACGGATTCGTATCCACTTTTGTAAACGTAGCAAGCTCCAATGCAATTGGTGCATGCGAAGGCGTATTAAGCCCGACCAGCACAAGCGAGGTTACCAGCACAGAATTCAGAATCGTTCTTACCTGGGGTGAGACACCGAGAGATCTCGATTCCCACCTGGTTGGATTAGATGATGCCAACTCTGTATTCCACATCGCTTACTACAATAAGGTAGAGAGAGATACAGACGGTAACGTGATCGCATCCCTGGATGTGGATGATGTAAGCTCCTACGGACCGGAGACGGTAACCATCGTAAATGCACGTACAGATGCTACTTACTATTACTCTGTAAAAGACTTTACAGATCGTTATGACGCTACATCCACAAAGATGTCTGAGTCTGGCGCAAACGTAAAGGTATACCAGGGATCTGTTCTTGTAAAAGAGTACAATGTACCTCTGAATCAGGCAGGTTACATCTGGAATGTATTTAAGATTGAGAACGGAAACGTTGTTGACATCAACAACTACAATGCAGACGAGACCACAATGTATGGTGAGTATGCATCCGAGTACAATTACTAAAATGATTCTTTAGGGAAAAACAGCCGCGGAGACGCGGCTGTTTTTTCTTTATAGGAAAACACTTTGTGCTGTGCCTTTTGTTCCTTGACCGGGGCGTTATGGAAAGCTATAATAAATGAATATGGTACAAGAGAAAAACTGGTGGAAACGGATTGAAGAAGAAATGCGTAGAGTGCATAGATACAGGATGAAGGCAGTGCTGATGCTTTGGGGTATAGGGCTTTTACTGGGACTGGGAGGCTGTGCAGAACAGACACAGGATGCTGCTGGGGAAGAGAGCGGGACAACGGAGCAGATACCGCAGAGCACGGAACAGATGCCGCAAGGCAGCGGACAGACTGGAGTGGAAACAGAACAAATGGCACCGGGCAGCGGGCAGACCGGGACGGGAACGGAACAAGCGATACAGAGCAGTGAAGGAACCGGGGTGGAGACGGACGGCGCGGAAGACACTATGGAAGCGGTGTTGGAGCAGGCATTGCCGTCGGTGGTACAGATTTATCACGGGACGCCGGAGGGAGGACATACCGCGGGTTCCGGTTTTATTATGGAAATGACGGATGATACGGTGTATCTGTGTACGAATCGCCATGTCATAGCAAAGTACGACGACTGGGATGTGTATTTTTATGATGGAACCTGCATCCCGGGAAGCAAAGCGGGTACCGACGATGTTTATGATGTGGGCGTCGTGGCGGTTGACCGGACGGCGATTCCAAAGAAAGTGCAGGAAAAGCTAAAGACGGTGTCGTATGATCTTGCGAGCTGGGAAGAACTTGGCAATGCAGAGTTGCCGGTCGGAATCGTGCGCATCGGACAGGAAGGCAATGTGCTCCACACGCTGACGGGAAGTCTTCTTCGGAAAGAGACGGAATTCCTGTGGGGACAGGGAGAGAAGGAGACGGAAGTGCGCATGGCGATTACCGACGGGGATTCCGGATCGGCGGTTTTTGATGAAAACGGAAAGCTGGTCAGCATGATATTCGGATGTTCACAGGACGCCGGAGGCGAGCGTGACTGGGGCGTCCCGCTTCGGGCGATCGTGTCATGTTATGAGAAAATAACAGGAGAAACATAGGAGACAGAAAGAAGGATTCATATGGGTGATTTTTTTAATTTGGATAATAAGTTTTTTCAGGGACTCAGTAAGGTGGTTGACTGTGTGATCCTAAGCGTGCTGTGGGTGTTCTGCTGCATCCCGATGGCAACGACATTTTTTCTGGCATGGCAGAGCGCATCGGTATTCGGATGGATTCTGTGCTGGCTGACATCGTTTCTGGCGGGACCGGCAACGACGGCGCTCTATTATGCGGTCAATAAGGTAATCCGGCACGGAAGAAGCTATCTGTGGAAGGAATACTGGCATGCGTTTAAGAGCAACTTTAAGCAGGCGGCGCTCGCAGCGCTGATTCTGACAGGAGTGGTTCTGTTTCTGGGACTGGACTGCTATATTATGTATCAGTTTGCTGCGCAGGGACAAAAGAGCGGCGTGCTGTATGTGGTTTTCCTGGTACTGATTGTGCTTGTCGTGATGCTGGCGGTATATCTGTTTGCCTACATGGCGCGCTTTGAGAACAGTCTGGGGCAGTCGTTTAAGAACGCGGCGCTGATTGCGGTGGCGAATCTTCCGTGGTCGCTGCTTCTTCTGGTGCTTCTGGCAGCGAGCGCCTTTGGCCTGTGGATGCTTCCGTGGCTTATGATACTGCTTCCGGCAGTCTACATCCTGGTGGCGAATTTTATCCTGGAGCGCATTTTCCGCAAGTATATGTCGGCGGAAGATCTGGAGGCGGAGCAGGAACGAAATCAGGAATTTTTCAATTAGAAATAAGCGTATTTTTTATTGTTGATTTATAGAAAGAGTTATAGTATATTCATTAGTAGGCGTGGAGAACTAGACTCCGGCAGGACAGATGGGAGATGGAGTATGCAGCAGAGCAGCGGGGCTGTGAGGACAAGAATCGTATTGGATGCGATGGGCGGAGACTACGCACCGGCGGAGCCGGTCAAGGGCGCAGTGGATGCCGTGAACGCACGGTCGGATATTCAGGTGCTCCTGGTAGGACAGGAGGATGTCGTTCGGGAAGAACTGGCAAAGTATACGTACCCCGGAGATCAGATTCAGGTGGTACATGCAGAAGAGGTGATAGAGACTGCAGAGCCGCCGGTGAATGCAATCCGCAGGAAGAAGCAGTCATCCATTGTCATTGGAATGAATATGGTAAAGCAGAAGGAAGCAGACGCATTTGTGTCAGCGGGAAGTTCCGGTGCGATCTTAGTCGGCGGACAGGTGATTGTCGGTCGCATCAAAGGCATTGAGAGACCGCCGCTTGCACCTTTGATTCCGACGGAGAAGGGAGTCTCTCTTCTGATTGACTGTGGAGCGAATGTGGATGCGAGAGCTTCGCATCTGGTGCAGTTTGCGAAGATGGGTTCCATTTATATGGAGAATGTTCTCGGAGTGAAGAAGCCGAGAGTGGCGATTGTCAATATCGGCGCAGAGGAGGAGAAGGGCAATGCCCTTGTGAAGGAGACATTCCCTCTGCTGAAGGCGTGTGAAGACGTCAATTTTGTGGGAAGCATTGAGGCGAGAGAGATTCCGAAGGGAGAGGCGGACGTGATTGTCTGCGAGGCTTTCGTTGGAAATGTCATCTTAAAGCTGTACGAAGGACTCAGCAGTACGTTAATCGGTGCCATCAAGAAAGGCATGATGAGCACGTTGAAGAGCAAAATCGGTGCAGCACTTGCATTGCCGGCATTAAAGTCTACGTTAAAGACTTTCGATGCAACACAGTACGGCGGTGCGCCGCTTCTGGGACTGAGTGGTCTTGTGGTCAAGACGCACGGAAGTGCAAAAGCAAAAGAGATTACGAATTCTATTTTCCAGTGTGTGACGTTCAAGGAAGAGGACATCAATGGAAAGATCAGGAAAAATATAGTAAGTTCTGCGGAACAGGAAGGAATGTAGGTTATGGAATTTGAAAAGCTGAAAAAAATCATTGCAGAGGTTTTGAATGTGGATGAAGAGGAGATTACGATGGAGACCACATTCGTAGATGATCTCGGAGCAGATTCCCTCGATATTTTTCAGATCATTATGGGGATTGAAGAGGAATTTGACATTGAGATTGCAAATGAAGATGCAGAACATATTGTGACCGTATCAGATGCAGTAGAAGAGATCAAGAATGCTTTAAACTCATAAGAGACAATTTGATGATGTGTCATAAAGCCCTTGTCCGGAAAGCAAGGGCTTTTGTTGATAAGAGGAACCCGTACGGCGGCGTTGCCGCGGGGCACAGAGATTTTGAGGCTTTTTCTTACTCTATACAAGGGCTGTAGGGCAAGAAAAGACCTCCGAAAGAGACGAGGAGGATAAGGAAATGTCAAAACTGACAGAACTGGAACAAGTGATTGGTTATGAGTTTAACGAGCAGAGACTGTTGCAGCAGGCACTGACACACAGTTCTTTTGCAAATGAGAAGCACATGAAGAAGCTTTCGGATAATGAGAGGCTGGAGTTTTTGGGAGACGCGGTCTTAGAGGTCGTGTCGAGTGAGTTCCTCTACAAGGAGCATACAGATCTCCCGGAGGGCGATCTGACAAAGCTGCGCGCGAGCATCGTCTGTGAGCCGACGCTTGCGCTGTGCACCAGGGAGATTGACCTTGGAAAGTATCTGTATCTGGGCAAGGGGGAGAATCTGACCGGCGGAAGAGGACGCAAGTCGATTCTTTCGGATGCGCTGGAAGCCGTGATCGGTGCGATTTATCTGGACGGCGGTTTTGAGCCGGCAAAAGCTTTTATCCACCGCTTCATTCTGACGGATATTGAGCACAAGAAGCTGTTCTATGACAGCAAGACGATTCTGCAGGAAGTGGTACAGGGGCATTACGAGGAACCGCTTCACTATGAACTCATCGGCGAGGAGGGACCGGATCACGACAAACGTTTCCTGGTGGAGGCGGTGATCGGGAATACGACAATCGGCGAGGGAAGCGGACATACCAAGAAGGCAGCGGAGCAGGAGGCGGCATATCAGGCATTGCTCTGGATGAAAGAGAGAGGTTTATATGTATCTTAAGAGCATTGAAGTGCAGGGATTCAAATCATTTGCGAACAAGATCGTATTTGATTTTCACAACGGAATTACGGGAATTGTCGGACCGAACGGCAGTGGAAAAAGTAATGTCGCGGACGCTGTGCGCTGGGTGCTCGGAGAACAGAGTGCCAAGCAGCTTCGCGGTGCCAGCATGCAGGATGTCATCTTCGCGGGTACAGAGAACCGCAAACCGTTAAGTTATGCCTATGTGGCGATCACCATGGACAATTCGGATCATCAGCTTGCCATCGATTTTGAGGAAGTGACCGTGGCGAGACGTGTGTACCGCTCCGGTGAGAGCGAGTATCTGATCAACGGAAGTCCGTGCAGACTCAAGGATGTGACGGAGCTTTTTTACGACACCGGTATCGGCAAGGAGGGGTACTCCATCATCGGACAGGGACAGATCGAGCGCATCTTAAGCGGTAAGCCGGAGGAGCGCAGAGAGCTGTTTGACGAGGCGGCCGGCATTGTAAAATATAAAAAGCGCAAGGCGACAGCACAGAAAAAGCTGGAGAATGAGCGCGAGAATCTGGTTCGTGTGAATGATATTTTAGCCGAGCTGGAGCGCCAGGTCGGGCCGTTGGAGCGTCAGGCGGAGAAAGCCCGCATCTACCTGAAGAAAAAAGAAGAATTAAAAGAATACGATGTGAATATGTTCCTTCTGGAAGTGGAGCGCATTGAGGCGCAGCTTAAGGAAGTGGAAGGAAAATATCACATCGCGGACGAGGAATCGAAGGAAGCCAGCCAGTCTTACGAGAATATCAAGAGTGAATACGAGAAGCTGGAACAGGACATGGCGTCCATGGATGACAAGATTGCATCCATTCGTGAGGAGATGAGCCAGTCCACCGTGACCAAGGGAAAGCTGGAAGGACAGATCAATGTCTTAAATGAGCAGATCCACACGGCGGAGATGACCGATGAGCATTTAAAGAGCCGTCTGGACTCGATCGATCGGGAAAAGCAGGAGCGCATCGAGTCGCGCGGTACATACGAAGCGGAAAAGCAGGAACTCGACACAGAGCTTGCAGCGGCGGCGACGGAAAAGGAGACGGCGGCAGAGCAGCTGCGGAACATTCAGGAGGAGATCGCGCGCTGCACCGAGGGCATTGAAAAGGGCAAGAACGAGATTATCGAACTGTTGAACCGCAAGGCATCCGTCAAGGCGAGACAGCAGCGCTACGACACGATGATGGAGCAGGTGAACATCCGCAAGGCGCAGCTGACGCAGCGTCTGCTTGCGCGCAAGACCGAGGAGGCGGATCTTACCTCCGTTCTGGAAAGCTATCAGAAGGAGCTCGATGCGGTGAACGCGTCGATCGCAGAACTGAAGAAAAACGCTGCCGGAATGGATGAGCAGAACCGGGAGTGGAAGCGCAAGTCCCTGGAAGCCAATCAGAAGCTGGAGAGCGCGGTTGCACAGTACCATAAGCAGCAGTCCCGTCTGGAGTCTTTGAAAAATATTGCGGAGCGCTATGACGGCTACGGCAACAGCATCCGCCGCGTCATGGAGCAGAAGAGCCGCAACGCGGGAATCCTTGGTGTTGTTTCCGATCTGATCCAGGTGGACAAAAAGTACGAGACGGCGATTGAGACAGCGCTTGGCGGAAATATCCAGAACATCGTGACCGAGGACGAGGAGACGGCAAAACAGATGATCTCCTACTTAAAGCAGAACCGGTACGGACGGGCGACGTTTCTGCCGCTGACGAGTGTGGACGGCAAGGGTAACTTTAAAAACACGGATGCCTTAAAGGAGCCGGGAGTCATCGGTCTTGCCAATACCCTCGTGAAGACGGAGGAAAAATATGCTGGAGTGACCGCTTATCTGCTTGGCAGAGTGATCGTGACGGAGAATATCGACTATGCGATCAAGCTGGCGAAAAAGAACCGCTACTCGTTACATATTGTGACGCTGGAGGGAGAATATTTAAGCCCGGGCGGTTCCATGACAGGTGGAGCATTTAAGAACAGCAGCAATCTGCTCGCAAGAAACCGCGAGATTGAAGAACTCGAGAAGAACGTAAAAGATCTGGATAAACAGATTGCAGAGCTTAAAAACCGTCTTGAGGACATCAAGACGGCGCAGAGCCTGCTTGCGGAGGACGTCGAGAGCAATAAGGCGAGCCTGCAGGAGGCGTACATTGCGCAGAATACCGCGAAGATGAACGTGGAGCGCGCGATGGAGCAGAAGAACGAGAGCGAGAACGTGTTTGCAGGCTTACAGATGGAGAACCGTGAGATTGAGAGCCAGCTCCGTGAGATTGCGGAGAACAAGGACAAGATTGCAGAGGAACTGCAGTCGGCAAAGGAGCGGGAGGCACAGATCGAGGAGGAGAGCGCCGGATTCCAGAAGATTCTGGATGAAAATGCGGGCAGAGAGGAAGAAGCCCAGAAGGCAGTATCCGATGTACAGTTAAAGGAAGCTGCCGTGCGCCAGAAGTTAGAGTTCGTTCTGCAGAATCTGGAACGAGTGAACGGAGAGATAAGACGTTACGAGGAAGAGCGCGAGGGATTCGTTACGGAGGCGAAAGAAGCGAAGGCGGACGCCGAGAAGAAGCGCCACGATATTGAGGAGATCAAAAAGACGATCCTGGCGTCAAAGGACAATTCCGAGCAGCTGGAGCAGGCACTGAAGGAGCACACGGCGCGCAGGGAAGAAATGTCCGCGGAATACAAGGGATTTTTCCAGAAGCGCGAAGACATCTCCAAGAAGATCTCCGATCTGGACAAGGAGATTTTCCGTCTGAACAGCCAGCGTGAAAAGCTGGAGGAGGCGCACGAGTATCAGAACAATTACATGTGGGAGGAGTATGAGCTGACCCTGCATGCAGCGATGGAGCTCCGCAACGAGGAATACACGGATCTTGCGGCGATGAAGAAGATGATCGCGTCCATCAAGGACGAGATCCGCAAGCTGGGCGATGTCAATGTCAACGCGATCGAGGATTACAAGGAGATTTCGGAGCGCTACGGATTTTTGAAGACCCAGCATGACGATCTGGTCGAGGCGGAGAAGACGCTGGTCGGCATTATTGAGGAACTCGATACCGGCATGCGCAAGCAGTTCCTGGAGAAGTTCGCGGAGATCCAGACCGAGTTTGACAAGGTATTCAAGGAGCTGTTCGGCGGTGGAAAAGGAACGCTGGAACTGGTCGAGGACGAGGATATTCTGGAGTGCGGCATCCGCATTATCGCGCAGCCACCGGGAAAGAAACTGCAGAATATGATGCAGATGTCCGGTGGAGAAAAGTCCCTGACGGCGATTTCACTGTTGTTCGCCATCCAGAACTTAAAGCCGTCCCCGTTCTGTCTGCTCGACGAGATCGAGGCGGCGCTCGACGATTCCAACGTCGGACGTTTTGCAAAGTATTTACATAAGCTGACGAAGAGCACGCAGTTCATTGTGATCACGCACAGGCGCGGCACGATGGCGGCGGCAGACCGTCTGTATGGTATTACCATGCAGGAAAAGGGTGTATCCACCCTGGTATCCGTGAATCTGATCGAGGGCGATCTCGACAAATAGCAGGAGGAATGAGTACATTATGGGCGAGGAAAAGAAAGGCTTCTGGGGACGTCTGGTCGAGGGTCTCAGCAAGACGAGAGATAATATCGTATCCGGCATAGATTCCATTTTCAGTGGATTTTCCAGCATTGACGATGATTTCTATGAGGAGATCGAGGAGATTCTGATTATGGGAGACATCGGCGTCAATGCGACTGAGTCGATCATTGAGAGTCTCAAGGAAAAAGTGAAGGAGAATCACATCAAAGATCCGGCAGAGTGCAAGGAACTTCTGATTAACAGCATCAAGGAGCAGATGGATGTCGGCGAGACGGCATACCGCTTTGAGACGGAGAAATCCGTGGTTCTCGTGATCGGTGTCAACGGCGTGGGCAAGACCACATCCGTTGGAAAGCTGGCGGGAAAGCTCAAGGACCAGGGGAAAAAGGTCGTGCTTGCGGCAGCGGATACCTTCCGCGCAGCGGCGGGAGACCAGCTGCAGGAGTGGGCAAACCGCGCCGGTGTGGATATGATCGGCGGACAGGAGGGCGCAGACCCGGCGGCGATCGTCTACGATGCGGTGGCGGCAGCCAAGGCGAGAAATGCGGATGTTCTGCTGTGTGATACGGCGGGACGCCTTCATAATAAGAAGAACCTCATGGAGGAATTAAAAAAGATCAATCGTATTCTGGAGAAAGAATATGCGGATGCGTACCGTGAGACGCTTGTGGTGCTCGATGCGACGACCGGACAGAACGCGTTAAACCAGGCGAGAGAGTTTTCCGAGTGCGCTGACATCACGGGAATTATTTTAACGAAGATGGACGGCACGGCAAAGGGCGGTATCGCAGTGGCAATCCACTCGGAGCTTGGCATTCCGGTCAAGTATATCGGCGTCGGGGAGACGATCGAGGATCTGCAGAAGTTTGATTCCAACCAGTTCGTAAACGCATTATTTGAAGTAGGAGAGGAGAAAAGCGGATGTTGACATTAGACAAGTTCGAGGAAGCAAGTGAAAAAGTCAAAGAAGTGACACTTGAGACAAAGCTGGTATACAGCGATTACTGGAGTCAGCAGACCGGCAACAAGGTTTACCTTAAGCCGGAAAATATGCAGTTCACCGGGGCATACAAGGTGAGAGGCGCATATTATAAGATCAGCACGTTAAGTGATGAGGAGCGTGCACAGGGGCTGATCACGGCATCGGCGGGAAACCACGCGCAGGGTGTGGCATACGCAGCAAAATGCTACGGCTGCAAGGCGGTCATCGTCATGCCGACCACCACACCGCTCATCAAGGTGAACCGCACCAAGAGCTACGGCGCAGAAGTCGTGCTTTACGGAGATGTCTATGACGAGGCGTGCCAGAAGGCATACGAGCTTGCGGACAAGGAGGGATATACCTTTATCCATCCGTTCGATGATCTGGCAGTGGCAACCGGACAGGGAACGATCGCCATGGAGATCTTTAAGGAGCTTCCGCTGGTGGAGTACATTCTGGTCCCGATAGGAGGGGGCGGACTGGCAACCGGCGTGTCCACACTGGCGAAGCTTCTGAATCCGAAGATCAAAGTCATCGGCGTGGAGCCGGCGGGAGCGAACTGTATGCAGGCTTCCTTTGCGGCGGGAAAAGTAACGACGCTGCCGCAGGTCAACACCATTGCGGACGGCACGGCGGTCAAGACGCCGGGAAGCAAGATTTTCCCGTATATCCAGAAGAATCTGGATGACATCATCACGGTGGAGGATGATGAACTCGTCGTGGCATTCCTGGATATGGTGGAGAATCACAAGATGATTGTGGAAAACTCCGGTCTGCTGACCGTAGCTGCATTGAAACATCTGGATGTTTCCGACAAACGCGTGGTATCGATCTTAAGCGGCGGCAACATGGACGTCATCACGATGTCCTCCGTGGTACAGCAGGGACTCATTTTCCGCGACCGTATCTTCACCGTGTCGGTACTTCTGCCGGATAAGCCGGGAGAACTGTCCAAGGTTTCGGCAGCGATTGCCGCAGAGCAGGGCAACGTCATCAAGCTGGAGCACAACCAGTTTGTGACTACGAACCGCAGTGCTGCGGTGGAACTCCGTATCACGCTCGAGAGCTTCGGCACCGAGCACAAAAAGCAGATCATGAAAGCGCTGGAGAAGAAAGGTTATAAGCCGAAGCTGGTGCGCACGAGTCTGTAAACAAAGAAGAGGAGAAAGAAAATGTTAGAAAAATGGTTTAAACTGAAGGAAAACAACACGACAGCCAAGACCGAAGTCATGGCAGGTATCACAACCTTTATGACGATGGCGTACATTCTGGCAGTCAACCCGACCATGCTTGCAGCGGCGGGAATGGATAAGACAGCAGTGCTCATTGCAACCGCGCTGGCATCATTTATTGGTACCATGGCGATGGCGCTCCTTGCAAATTATCCGTTTGCACTGGCACCGGGGATGGGACTGAATGCGTATTTTGCATACACGGTCTGCGGTGCGATGGGATATTCCTGGCAGGTAGCTTTAATGGCTGTTTTTGTGGAAGGTCTGGTTTTCATCGTACTTTCTTTGACCAATGTGCGTGAAGCAATCTTTAATGCGATCCCGCTGAACCTGAAAAAAGGTGTGAGCGTCGGCATCGGGCTGTTTATCGCATTTATCGGTCTGCAGAATGGCGGCATCGTAGTGGCGAACAGCTCCACACTTGTTTCCTATGTTGACTTTACCAGCAATTTCAAGACTGCCGGCATCTGTGCTTTGTTAGCGCTGATCGGTCTGTTTGTGATTGCAATTATGTACATTAAGAACGTAAAAGGCGCGATTTTATTCGGTATCGTTATTACCTGGGTGCTTGGAATGATCTGCCAGGCAGTCGGAATCTATGTGCCGGATGCGGAAGCCGGTTTTTATTCCTTATACCCGGCGCTGGGATTTACGGATCTGACCGCGATCGGTCAGACATTCGGACAGTGCTTCAAGCTGGATTTCTCCAATGTGCGTGTCTTTGACTTCATCGCAGTTGTATGTGCATTTCTGTTTGTAGATATGTTTGATACACTCGGAACGTTAATCGGTGTGGCAAACAAAGCGGATATGCTGGATAAGGACGGCAAGCTGCCGCGCATCAAGGAAGCGCTGCTGGCGGATGCGGTTGCAACCACCGCAGGCGCTGTGCTCGGTACCTCCACAACCACCACGTTTGTTGAGAGTTCCTCCGGTGTGGCAGCTGGAGCAAGAACAGGTCTCTCCTCTGTAGTGACCGGATTCCTATTCCTGATCTCTGTGGTACTGTCCCCGATTTTCTGCTCGATCCCGAGCTTTGCGACAGCACCGGCTCTGATCTTCGTCGGCTTCCTTATGGTGTCTACGGTGACAAGCATCGAGTTCACGGATATGACGGAGGCAATTCCGGCATACTTATGCCTGCTTGCAATGCCGCTTATGTACAGCATCTCTGAGGGTATTGCCATCGGCGTTATCTCCTACGTCATCATCAATGTCGTATGCGGTAAGGCAAAGAAGATCACACCGCTGATGTATGTGCTGGCGGTACTGTTTGTGTGCAAATACATCTTCTTATAAAATGAAAACCGAAGGTATGGAGGTATCCCTATGCGCAGATGGATGAAACAGATCATGGTTTGGCTTATTGCAGCAGCATGCGGTATTGCTGCGGCGCTTGTGATCTGCAGATGGAGCGGTACTGCCTTCGGTTTTTTTATGTGGCCGGTCATTGCCGCGGGGGCAGGGTTCGCGGTGGCCGGTGTGGGATTTTTTTCAACAGAAGGAAAGAGTGAGATTCTCTACGGAATCTGTGCGGCGGCATGTCTGTTCTGCATGATCGTGCAGACGGCGATGGCGGTGTAAAAAGAAGGAAAAAGTGTGTCAAGAAAAAATACTTGACACCTTTTTCCTTTTATGCTATTCTATCACGGTGGCAATGAGTGAGAGATGCCGGATACGGCGTGATTGTGGGATTTCAGATGGAAGAGAAGATTGAACAGGCGTATCTGTATGATTTTTACGGAGAGCTGCTGAACGAACATCAGAGAAGAATTTATAAGGATTTCGTGTTCAATGATCTGTCCCTCGGAGAGATCGCGGACGAGGAAGGTATCAGCAGACAGGGCGTTCACGATATGGTGAAGCGGTGTACGAAGACCCTTGAGGGGTATGAGGAGAAGCTTCATCTGATCGCAAAGTTCATGTCGGCGAAGCACAGTGTGGAACAGATTCATGCATTGACGAAGCAGTTTCATGAGAGCCATGACGAGGCAGTGATCGTGGAGATTGAACAGATTTCCAATCAGATATTAGAGGAGTTATAGATGGCATTTGACAGCTTATCTGAAAAACTTCAAAATGTATTCAAGAACCTGCGCAGCAAGGGACGGCTGACGGAAGCGGATGTCAAGACAGCGCTTAAGGAAGTCAAGATGGCGCTCTTAGAGGCGGATGTCAACTTCAAGGTCGTCAAGCAGTTCGTCAAGGACGTGGAGGAGCGTGCCGTCGGACAGGACGTGATGAACGGACTGAACCCGGGGCAGATGGTCATCAAGATTGTAAACGAAGAGATGGTCAAGCTGATGGGCTCGGAGACAGCCGAGATCACACTGCAGCCCGGCAAGGCAGTTACCGTCATCATGATGACCGGTCTTCAGGGAGCAGGTAAGACGACCACAGCAGCAAAGCTTGCCGGAAAGTTCAAGCAGAAAGGCAGGAAGGTACTTCTCGTGGCAGGCGATGTCTACCGGCCGGCAGCGATCGAACAGTTACAGATCAACGGACAGAAGCAGGGCGTGGAAGTATTTTCCATGGGCGATAAGAACAGCCCGGTGAACATTGCAAAAGCGGCGATGGAACATGCCGCGAAGAACGATTTTAACATCGTTATCATCGATACTGCCGGACGTCTTCACATCGATGAAGATATGATGGCAGAGTTGATTCAGATAAAAGAAAAAGTCACAGTGCATCAGACCGTCCTTGTGGTGGACGCCATGACAGGACAGGATGCGGTGAATGTGGCGAAGACCTTTGATGAGCGCATCGGTATCGACGGAGTCATTCTGACAAAGCTCGACGGTGATACCAGAGGCGGTGCGGCGCTTTCCATCCGGGCAGTGACCGGTAAGCCGATTTTTTATGCGGGTATGGGAGAGAAGCTTTCGGATCTGGAGCAGTTTTACCCGGATCGCATGGCATCGCGTATTCTCGGTATGGGCGATGTGCTGACCCTCATCGAAAAAGCCCAGGAGGACTTTGACGAGGAGCGGGCGAAGAAGATTGAGCAGAAGATGCGCAAGAACGAATTTGACTTTGAGATGTATCTGGAGTCGATGAGTCAGATGAAGAAGATGGGCGGTCTGTCCAGTATCCTCGGTATGATGCCGGGACTCGGGATGGGCGCAGGCAAGATGCCGGATATTGACGAGGCAGCAGCCGAGAAGAGCTTATCGCGCACGGAGGCGATCATCTATTCCATGACGCCGGAGGAGAGACAGAATCCTTCCCTTTTGAATCCGAGCAGGAAGCGCCGTATTGCGGTGGGAGCCGGTGTCGATATTGCGGAGGTCAACCGTCTGGTGAAGCAGTTTGAACAGATGAAGAAGATGATGAAGCAGATGCCTGGCATGATGAAGAAGGGCAGACGCGGTGGTGGAATGTTCGGCAAGCTTCCGTTTTAATGTTAGAAATTGCGTATAACGCATTCTAAATAGATCAGTTAAGCAAATTTAAGGAGGTGAAAGTAATGGCAGTAAAGATCAGATTAAGAAGAATGGGACAGAAGAAAGCTCCTTTCTATAGAATCGTAGTAGCAGATTCCAGATCCCCGAGAGATGGCAAGTGCATCGAGGAGATCGGAACATACGATCCAACGAAAGATCCAAGCGAGTATCATGTAAATGAGGAGTTAGCAAAGAAGTGGTTAGCTAACGGAGCTCAGCCGACCGATACAGTTGCTCGTATTTTCAAGAGCGCAGGCATCGAGAAATAGGATTCGCGAGGTGGACCTAATGAAAGAATTAGTAGAAGTAATTGCGAAATCACTCGTCGATTATCCGGATCAGGTCGTCGTAACAGAGACAGAGAATGAGAAAGCCATCGTGCTTGAACTGCGCGTTGCGCAGTCCGACATGGGCAAGGTAATCGGCAAACAGGGACGCATTGCCAAGGCAATCCGTTCTGTTGTGAAGGCTGCTGCCTCAAAGGAAGAGAAGAAAGTTATTGTAGAGATCATGCAGTAACAGGTCAGAGGAGCTGTCGCGCCAGATAATGGGGTGGCAGCTCCTTTGTTCATATTGCGGCTACTGCGGATATCAGAGACAGAAACGGAGGACATGCATGGAAGATTTATTGCAGGTCGGTGTCATCACGACGACACACGGGGTGCGTGGGGAGGTCAAGGTATTTCCGACAACGGACGATCCAGCGCGCTTCAAAAAACTCAAAAATGTGATTTTGGATACCGGAAAAGAAAAATTAGAACTTGAGATTGCAGGCGTCAAGTTCTTTAAAAATATGGTGATTCTCAAATTTAAGGGAATTGATGATATCAATGATGTGGAAAAATATCGCAAAAAGAGCCTTTATGTGACGAGAGAGAACGCGGTAAAGCTGAAAAAGGACGAATACTTTATTGCAGATCTGATCGGCATGAAGGTGTCGACGGACGAGGGTGAGGAATTGGGAACGCTGTCGGATGTGATGCAGACCGGCGCGAACGATGTCTATGTGATCTCCATGACAGACGGGGAGGAAGTGCTCATTCCGGCGATCAGGGACTGCATCCGCGATGTGGACGTAGAGCAGGGACAGATGTGCGTGCATCTGCTTCCGGGACTGCTTGACATCAACCGAAAATAGGAGGCACAGCATGAATTATCATATTCTGACACTGTTTCCGGAGATGGTGACGCAGGGACTCTCGGAGAGCATCCTTGGACGTGCGGCAAAAAAGGGACTGCTGTCCGTGAATGCAGTCAACATCCGGGATTATACGGCGGATCGACATAAAAAAGTCGATGATTATCCTTACGGCGGGGGAGCCGGCATGCTGATGCAGGCGCAGCCGGTCTACGATGCGTGGAAGGCAGCCTGCGAGGAAATCAGGAGCCAGCAGCCGGAGGAGCTGCGGGACAGACCGGTGCGCACGGTGTATGTGACGCCGCAGGGAGCCGTGTTCAACCAGCAGATGGCAAAGGAGTTCGCGAAGGAGGAAGATCTTATTTTCCTGTGCGGGCACTATGAGGGGATCGACGAGCGTGTATTAGAGGAGACCGTCACGGACTACGTGTCGATCGGCGATTATGTGCTGACCGGCGGGGAACTTCCGGCGATGGTGATGATAGACGCGATCTCACGGATGGTGCCCGGGGTACTGGCGAACGGAGAGTCCGGGGAGACGGAGTCCTTCGAGGGCGATCTGTTAGAGTATCCACAGTACAGCCGCCCGGAGGAATGGCACGGAAAGCAGGTGCCAAAGGTGCTGCTGTCGGGCAATCAGAGAAAAATTGCCGAGTGGCGCAGACAGGAGGCGGAGCGCCGCACACAGGAGAGGCGGCCGGATCTTTACGCAGGCTACGAGAGACTGATGTCCTGCAAAAAGGTGCTTGCCGGGGACAAGCTGCTGCATGTGGATATGACCGAGCTGATTGCGCGCGGGCAGGCGCGCCTTGTTTTTGCAGAAGGGAAAAATATCTGTCTGCAGGATAAAGTCAGCGGGGCGTATTTTCATACGGCGGAGGACATCAAAGCTGGTTGCAGGATGCTTGAAATCCTGCAGGAGGACGCCGGGGAGGGGAGCGGTCTTCTGGTGCTGCATCAGGAGTTCATGACGGAACCGGCAGAAAAATATCTGCGATTTCGCACGGCGATGACCTGCAACCAGATCGTGTATACAAAGCACGAAAAGCTGCCTGTCACCGGACTGTACCGCATGGACGGCAAACCGGCCGAAAACGGTGTGGTCATCCGCCCGCTTACGATGGAACACTTAGACGCGGTGGTGCGCGATTACAATACGATATCGGATGAGGCGTATGTGACAGACCGGATCAAAAAAGGAGCGCTCTTCGGTGCGTTTGTGGACGGGCAGCTTGCGGGCTTTATCGGAATGCACGCGGAGGGCGGCATCGGGATGCTCTTCGTCTCGCCGGAGTACCGCAGACGCCGGATCGGCATGGCACTTGAGACATATATGATCAATCTCGGATTAGAGCGCGGTGAGAGACCCTACGGTCAGGTTGAGATCGGCAATGATGCATCCAAAGGACTGCAGGAGGCCCTGGGACTCTGTTTTTCTAAGGGACGCATCTACTGGATGGAGCGTGAAGAGAGAGAATGAAAATATTTGCCGAAAATGCTTGCAATCCGTACAATCTGTGTTATACTGGAATAGTTGTGAATAAATAGATGGTCCTCTGTTACGAATCGACGTATTAAGAACATCCAATGAATCAGGAGGTCACAAAATGAACGCAAGTGAAATCATTAAGAGCATTGAAGCAGAGCAGCTCAAGGCAGAAGTACCGCAGTTTAACGTAGGTGATACGGTAAAGGTTTACGGTAAGATCAAAGAGGGTAACCGTGAGCGTATCCAGGTATTCGAGGGAACTGTTTTAAAGAGACAGGGCGGAAGCAACCGCGAGACTTTCACAGTCAGAAAGATCTCTAACGGTGTCGGCGTAGAGAAGACCTGGCCGTTACATTCTCCGAACGTTGAGAAGGTAGAGGTTGTTCGTCAGGGTAAAGTCAGACGTGCAAAGTTATTCTACTTAAGAGACCGTGTCGGCAAGAAGGCAAAGGTAAAAGAGCTTGTAAAATAATACAATGCAGCGCTAAGAAGCCGGGACATATTTTGTATGGAACAGGATTCCATATGGAGTGTGTTCCGGTTTTTTCGCATTGTAAGGCACCAAAATTAAATTGCGAAGCCACAGGGTTTGTGTTAAAGTAAAGCAGGAATCGTGTGCGGCGGGCACATGGCACATGGAGGATAAGAATGCGCAGACGTAGAAGCGGACTGAACTTTGGCAGACAGAAGAAAAAAGTGAATATGTCGGTCGTGAAGGAAGTGTGTGTGTGGATCATTGAGATCGCGATCACGCTTCTGGTAGCGTTTACACTGGTATATTTTGTCGGACTGCGGACAAGTGTTGTGGGACAGTCCATGGCGGAGACACTAAATGGCGGCGATGAGATCCTGGTCAACCGTTTTATATACAAAGTTACCGATCCCAGGCCGAACGATGTGATTGTATTTTTGCCGAACGGCAATGAAAAATCACATTATTACATCAAGCGCGTCATAGCGGTGCCGGGGGATACGCTTCAGATTAAGAACGGCGAAGTGTATGTCAACGGCGAACTGTTTGCGGAAGATGTGGATGTGGCACAGATGGAGGATGCCGGACTGGCGGCGGAAGAGGTCACGCTGGGTGAGGACGAGTATTTCGTGCTCGGCGACAACCGCAATAACAGCGAGGACAGCCGTTATGCCAACATCGGGAACATTAAGAAGGAATATATTATCGGAAAAGTATGGTTCCGCGTGGCGCCGTTTAAGGACTTTGGATTTTTATAAAACAGACAGTAAGAGAATGGAGAGTAATTATGCAGTTTCAGTGGTACCCGGGGCATATGACGAAAGCAAAGCGTCAGATGCAGGAAGATATCAAGTTAATCGATCTGGTCATCGAGCTTGTCGATGCGCGGATTCCGCTCAGCAGCCGGAATCCGGACATTGACGAACTGGGCAAAAATAAAGCGCGGCTGATCCTCATGAACAAGTCGGATCTTGCGGACGAGGAAGCGGGAAAGCTGTGGAGTGCATATTTTCAGAAGAAGGGCTATTATGTGGTAAGCCTGGATTCGAGAAACAGAAACGGCATGAAACAGGTGACGGCGGTCGTCATGGAGGCGTGCAAGGAGAAAATCGAGCGCGACAGAAAGCGCGGCATCATGAACCGTCCGGTGCGGGCTATGGTTGTTGGAATCCCGAATGTGGGGAAATCCACGTTTATCAATTCCTACGCCGGAAAGGCGTGCGCCAAGACCGGCAACAAGCCGGGTGTCACAAAGGGCAAGCAGTGGATCCGGCTGAACAAGAATGTAGAACTTCTGGACACACCTGGAATCTTATGGCCGAAGTTTGAAGACCAGACGGTCGGATTAAAACTGGCGTTAATCGGTGCCATCAAGGACGAGATTTTAAACATCGATGAGTTGTCCCTGGAGTTGATCAAAGTGCTGACAGCCTACTATCCGGGAGCGCTTCAGGCGCGCTACGGAACAGAGGAGCAGGCCATCGACGAGACGGCGGCGCCGGCAGAGATCCTGCGCGGGATCGCGGAAAACCGTCGCTGTGTGGCAAAGGGCGACGAGATTGACTACAGCAAGGCGGCGACGCTTCTGATTGATGAATTCCGCAGCGGCAAGCTTGGCAGGATCACACTGGAGCGGCCCGACTAGCACAGGCAGCGGGAACATACGGCGGGAGAGGAAGCAGATGGAGACGAAAAAGATCGGAGAAATCAGGGAAGAATTCAAGGCGGCAGAGGAGACCATGCTGCCTTCTTTTATCGAAAAATACAGGTCGGATGAGCGCGCTGGCGTACAAAAGCTCATCGAGCAGGCGAACGGACGCCTTGCAAAGCTGGAGGCGGAGCGTGCAAGGATCGACCGGCTGTGGAAGTACGAGCGCGAGTACGGGATGTATACGCGCATTTGCGGGATTGATGAGGTGGGGAGAGGCCCGCTTGCCGGCCCCGTTGTGGCGGGAGCGGTCATTTTGCCGAAGGACTGCGACATCCTCTACATCAACGATTCCAAGAAGCTCTCGGCGGCAAAGCGGGAGGAACTGTACGATGTGATTATGGAAAAAGCGGTGGCGGTCGGCATCGGCATGGTGGGACCGGAGCGCATTGATGAGATCAACATTCTGCAGGCAACGTACGAGGCGATGCGGGAAGCTATAAGCAAATTGGGCGATGCACCCGATATATTATTAAATGATGCGGTGACGATACCCGGGGTTGCGATACGGCAGGTGCCGATTATCAAGGGAGATGCCAAGAGCATCTCGATCGGCGCGGCCAGCATTGTGGCAAAAGTGACCAGGGACCGGCTGATGGTGGAGTACGACAAGATCATGCCAGGGTACGGATTCGCAGCGAATAAGGGCTACGGCTCGGCGGAACATATTGCGGCGCTGAAAAAATACGGACCAACGCCGATCCATCGCCGGAGCTTTATTGGAAATTTTGTAGAGGTATAGACGGGAAGAGGGAACATACATGCAGATATCGGATCTGGTAGGACAGTACAGCCGGAATGTGGCCAACGGAACGGAAGAATTGCATGGGGCGCAGAGCGTTCAGAAACTGGTGTCGACGATCGGGGATCTCTCCGCGGGAAGTATTTTCGAGGGGACGATCAACAGTGTGCGCGGCGGAAAAGTGACGCTGGCGCTGGGCAACGGACAGACCATCACCGCACGGCTGGACGGAAAAATGGATTTACAGCAGGGCTCGAGCATGTTTTTCCAGGTGCGCGCCAATGACGGGCAGACGATTGCGATCCGCCCGTACACCGAGCTTGGAAATGTCAGCAATCCGATTCTGCTCAACGCGCTTTCGGCGGCGCAGGTGCCTGCGACGGACCGGACGCTTGTGATGGTGGATACGATGATGCAGGAGCAGATGTCGATCGGCAGACAGAGCATTCTCGATATGGCGAAGCTGGTTGGCGCGAATCCGGATGCCAATGTGCAGACCATCGTGCAGATGACGAAGCTCGGACTCCCGGTGACGGAGGAGATGGCGGCGCAGTTTGAAAATTATCTGTCCGACCGGCAGGCACTCGTGGGAGAGATGGATCTGGCAGCGGGACATATGATGGAACTGCTTTCGGACGAGGCGCTCTCGCCGGAGACGGCGTTTTCTCTCTATGAGAAAATGCTCGATATTTTTATGCCCGGGGCGGAAGCGGCAGATGCCGGAGTGACCGCGGCAGCGGAACAGGAATCTTCCGCAGCAGAGGCAGGCGCCGGAGTAATGGCGGAAGCAGTGGGACAGGAAAATGCAGCCACGGTGGCAGAAGCAGAGGCGGGCGCGCCCACGGCGGCGGAACAGGGAACCGCAGCGGCATCGGCAGTAGCGGAGGAGGCAGGTGCCGCTTCGACCGCGGAGACAGCGGGACAGGGCGCAGCGGCAGAAGCAGAGACAGGGGTCGGAGTGACCGCGGAACTGACATATGGAAGGACGGCAGAGACTCCGGGGACAGTCGGGGAACTGTTGTCGAAGGAGCAGATCGAGCATCTGGGAAAAATGCTTCGGAACATTCCGGCTCTGATTGGCAACGAGGAGATTTTTGCCGGCGGAGAGCAGGAGGAAGTCTTTGTGGATACGCTCTCGGAAGAAGGTCCAGAGGTGGCAAAACTGATGGCGCAGGAGGAAGCGGCGCAGGAGCAGCCGGTCTTGAATGAAAAATTGACGGCAGAACAGTTTTTGCAGAAGCTCGGCAGAGCGCTCGCACAGAACGGCGGGTTCGGCTTTGCGGGAATGCAGAAGCTTTTTGCCGGAAAGGAATTTCAGACTATTTTCCGCAGTGTGATCGAGAAGCAATGGCTTCTGCAGCCGGAGGAATTAAAGCAGGAGCATAAGGTGAGCGGGCTGTATGAGCGCTTAGAGCAGCAGCTTTCCCAGATGGAGGAGGCGGTTCGGGCGACCGGAAGCACGCAGAATACGTTTTTGCAGACGGCATCGCAGGTTCACGGCAATCTGGAGTTCATGAATCAGATGAACCAGATTTATCACTATGTGCAGCTGCCGTTAAAGATGTCCGGACAAAATGCGAACGGGGAACTCTATGTCTATGCGAACCGGAAGAATCTGCGCGATCCGGATGCGGAACTGACGGCATTTTTACATCTGGACATGGAGCAGCTCGGCTCCACGGACGTCTCAGTGCGGATGCAGAACCGCAGCGTACGCACCAATTTTTATCTGGAGGATGACGCCTCCTATGATCTGGTGGAAAAGCACCTGGAAGTGCTGAACAAGCGTCTTAAGAGCAAGGGCTACCAGTCTTCCATCACGGTCACACATGAGAAAAAAGACATCAGTTTCAAGGAGAATATCGTAAAGAAAGGAAAGGCGACGGTGGGAAGCCTGCACCGCTATTCTTTTGATGTAAGAGCATAGGAAAGCAGGATTCTTTGAAGGGAGGATGTGGCGATGGCGGAGAACAAGCATATTGCAGGAAAAGAAAAGACGGCGGTCGCCGTTGCCTACAATCCGGGCGAGGTGGCGCCGAAGATCCTCGCAGTCGGAAAAGGCGAGGTGGCGGAGCGCATCATTGAGACGGCAAAAGAAAACGATGTTCCGTTTTATCAGGATAACAAGCTGGCGGAGACCTTATCCAGACTTCAGATCGGGGATACGATTCCGCCGGAACTCTACGAGGTGGTCGCGGAGATCCTTGTCTTTGTGGACGATATGGACCGCATGAAGGGAAAACTCAAAGAATCCGGCTTACTGTAGGCAGATGACAGATGCCGTGATGGTAACAGAAGGCACGGGAAGAACCCGGACGGCGGAACGTGGTGATGGATCGGACGAAAGGCAGGGAGAGAGGATACCGGATGAACAGGCGGCAGACGGGAACAGCGTATGAGAGACGGGCGGGGGAGTATCTGAAGGAACAGGGATACGAGCTGATTGGATACAATTTCAGATGCCGGCAGGGAGAGATCGACATCATCGCCCGCGATGGCAGATACCTGGTGTTTGTGGAAGTGAAATACCGCAGAGACGGGCAGACGGGCGATCCGCTGGAGGCGGTGGACCGGGCGAAGCAGCGCCGCATCAGCAGAACGGCGCAATATTACTGCCTGACGCACGGATACGGGGAGACGACGCCCTGCCGCTTTGATGTGGCAGCGGTGCTTGGAACGGACGGGGAAGTACGGCTTGTGAAACATGCATTTGAATTTCAGGGATGACGGGAGGATGAGACTTGACAGCGTTTGTGAGAAAACCAGCAGAACAACCGGTTTTGCGGGAGGACTGGCATGAAAATGAGGACGGCAGCAGGCTTCTGCTGCTAAAATATCCCCTTTTGGAGTGCACGGGGATCGTGGAGCATTGTTTTACAACACGGCTCGGAGGCGTCAGCACAGACATTTTTTCCACGATGAATTTAAGCTTTACCAGAGGTGATGAGGAGGCGGCAGTGCGTGAGAATTATCATCGTCTGGCGAGGGCACTCGGGGCAGAGGTGGGGCAGTTTGTCTGCTCGGATCAGACACATACCGTCAATGTGCGCCGCGTCACGGCAGCGGACGCCGGAAAAGGACTGACCAGAGAGCGGGACTACCGGGATGTGGACGGACTGATTACGGATGAGCCGGGACTTGTCCTGTCGACGTTCTACGCGGACTGTGTGCCGTTATATGTGGTGGATCCCGTACACCGCGCCATCGGAATGAGCCATTCGGGCTGGAGAGGCACGGCGGCGCGCATGGGAGCGGTCACTCTGTCTGCCATGCAGGAGGCATACGGCACCAGACCAGAGGATGTGGTCTGCGCGGTCGGTCCGTCCATTTGCAAGGACTGCTATGAGGTGAGCGCAGATGTGGCAGATATTTTCGCGGAGGAATTTCCGGGGCATGAGCAGGAGATTCTGGCAGAGAGTGAGAAGAACAGCGTCGGGATGGCTCACGCAGACAAAAAATACCAGCTGGATCTCTGGAAGGCGAACGAGATCATTTTTCTGGAGGCGGGCGTGCGAAAAGAGCATCTGGCAGTGACGGACATCTGTACCTGCTGCAATCCAAAGCTGTTGTTTTCCCACCGCGCAAGTCATGGAAAGCGCGGAAATCTGGGCGGATTTCTGTACCTGAAATAAGGATGTATAAGATCGTCCTCCAGGTATGGTCTGTAGATAGAATCAAATAGAAAGCGGAAAAGGAGAAAAAAGATGAAGACAAAAAAATACGTGGAATATATGGTCGAGGAGACAAAGAAGATTCTGGCAATCGACAGCCCGAGCGGATATACCGCAGATGTGGCGGATTATGTGATGAAAGCGTACCAGAAGCTCGGTTATGAGCCGAAGCTGACCACAAAGGGCGGCGTGCTGGTAGCGCTCGGCGGCAAGGACAAAAAGAATGCCGTGATGCTCGAGGCACACATTGACACGCTCGGCGCCATGGTAGCGGAGATAAAGTCCAACGGCAGACTGCGGGTAACACCGGTCGGCGGAATGAACGCCAACAATGCCGAGGCGGAGAACTGCAGAATCCATACCCGCTTCGGGGAAAAGGTCTACGAGGGAACCCTGCAGCTTGCCAATGCATCCATCCATGTCAACGGCGATTACAATGACAAGAAGCGTACATTTGACGAGACGGAGATCGTGCTGGACGAGAAGGTACATTCCAGAGAGGACGTGGAGGCACTCGGCATCATGACGGGAGACATCGTCTGCTTTGATCCGCGCACGACCGTCACAGAGAGCGGCTACATCAAGAGCCGTTTCCTGGATGATAAGCTTAGCGTCGGCATCCTGCTTGGCTATGCGAGATATTTAAAGGAAGAGAATGTCACACCGGAGCGCATGATCTACCAGCATATCACCGTCTTTGAGGAAGTCGGACACGGCGGAGCCGCTTCGATTCCGGAGGGTGTGACTGAGGTTATTTCCGTTGACATGGGCTGCGTTGGAGACGGTCTTGCCTGCGAGGAGACACAGGTGTCCATCTGCGCGAAGGACAGCCACGGACCGTATCACTATGATGTTGTGACAGGACTGATTGCGGCGGCAAAGCGCGAGGAACTTGACTTTGCGGTGGATGTCTACCCGCATTACGGATCGGATGCGGATGTGGCGCTGACGGCGGGTTATGACGTGCGCCACGGACTGATCGGCGCGGGCGTGTACGCGTCGCACGGCTACGAGAGAAGCCATGTGGACGGCGTGAAGAACACCTTCAAACTCCTGTGTGCATATCTGGGCTGATGCCGAAGTTAAATAAAAGTTAATAATTTCATAGGATTATCTTTATTGTATGAGGGAACCTTTCATGCTATAGTAGCTGTATTAAGACAAATAGTACAGTTGGTACAGATGGGAGGTTATGATTTGATTCAGTTAAATTACCGGGATTCCAAACCGATTTATGAACAGATCAAGGATGGCTTTCGGAAGCTGATTATCACAAATTCTCTTTCGGCAAACGAGAAGCTGCCGTCTGTCCGCGAACTGGCGTCCGGATTGGCGATCAATCCCAATACGATTCAGAAAGCGTATCGCGATCTGGAGAGCGAGGGATATACATACACGGTTGCCGGGAAGGGAACGTTTGTGGCGGAGCACAGGGAAATCCTGAATACGAGACAGCATGAACTGCTGGAAGAGTTCGATGAAGTGGTGGAGGAGCTCTGTTTCCTGTCGGTGAGCAGGAGCGATCTGATCACACGGATCGAGCATGCGGCAGAGAGAGGAGAGAAGGTATGATTCAGGTAAACGGATTAAAAAAGGCATTTGACGGATTTGTGGCGCTAAACGGTGTGGACATGCACGTGGAAAAGGGAGCCATCTACGGTCTGGTCGGACCGAACGGAGCAGGAAAGTCCACACTCATCCGCCACCTGACCGGGGTGTACCGTCCGGATCAGGGAGAGGTGCAGATCGACGGGGAAAATGTATATGAGAATAAGGCGGTCAAATCAAAAATCGCGTACATACCAGACGAACTGTTTTATTTCATGCAGGCAGACACGATGGAGATGAAGCGTTTTTATGAGGGGATCTATCCGTCTTTTGATGGAAAGCTTTTCTACAGAATGCAGGAATTTTTCCCGAACATTGATGTAAAGCGTAATATCAGACGGCTGTCGAAGGGAATGCAGAAACAGGTGGCATTCTGGCTTGCCATCTGCTGTAAGCCGGACATTCTGATTCTGGATGAGCCGGTGGACGGACTTGATCCGGTGATGCGGCGTCAGATCTGGAGCATCATATTGTCGGAGGTCGCAGAGAAAGAGATGACCGTGCTTGTATCGTCCCACAATCTGCGTGAACTTGAGGATGTGTGTGACCATGTCGGTATCATGCATCATGGAAAAATCATGATCGAGCGTTCGCTGAGTGATCTGCAGGGAAGTGTGTCGAAAATCCAGGTGGCGTGTCAGAGCGGAATGCCGAAGCTTCCGGAACATTTTCAGGTGCTTCACATGGCAAATACAGGGCGTGTGTATACCATGATCGTAAAGGGAGATCCAAAGGAAGCAGAGGCGGCACTGTCATATTGCAATCCGACGATTGTGGATGTACTGCCGCTGACACTGGAAGAAATATTTATCTACGAGATGGGAGGGGCAGATTATGAAGTCAAAGACATCCTGTTTTAACCGCACGATATTTAAGAAGAACTTCACGCATTTCTGGCCGCTGTGGCTGCTTTACCAGATATATCTCCTTGTGGTGATTCCCGTATGGGTGTGGCAGAAGGCTGCCAGTCCGTACTACTATTATGGAACGGGGAACGAGGACACAACCTACCGCATGTATCAGCTGGTGGAGCTGGCAGTACACCGGATGATCCCTCCTCTGCCGGTCTTTTTCTTCGCAGTGGCAGCGGCGCTGGCAGTGTTTTCCTATCTGTATTCGGCAAAAAGCGCCAATATGATGCATGCGTTGCCGGTCAACCGGCTGGAACTTTATGTGACGAATTATCTGTCAGGACTCATTTTTCTGATCGTGCCGGAGATCATCACATTCTTTATCACAGTGCTCGTATGCCTGGCAAACCAGTTTACCTGTATACAGTATCTGTTCGCTGCGCTGTTGGCACAGGCTGGTGTGACATTTTTTGCATACTCACTTGCGGTTTTCGTGGCGATGTTCACGGGGCAGGCGTTTGCAATGCCATGCTATTATGTGATCGTCAACTATCTGTATGTGGGATGCATGTTTATTGTTGCAAAGGTGATTGAAACCATCAGCTACGGGATTGAGAATGCATGGAATCCGGGAAAAAGCTGCATTTTATCGCCACTTTATTATCTGAACAATAATCTTCGCAGCAGTCTTATCTACACGGAGAACGGGAATGGAATTACCGGCATTAAGATCACGGGCATGCCGCTCACCGGAATCTATGCGGCGGCAGCAGTTGTGCTTGTCGTGGCGGCTTACCAGTTGTATAAAAGACGGCAGATTGAGACGGCGGGCGACTGGGTCAGCATCGGGATCATCAAGCCGGTATTCCGCTGGGGAGCAGCACTTTGCGGAGGTCTGGTCGTCGGTGTCACGGTCATATCCATGCTCACGGATCTGCCGCAGCTGCGCAAATATCCGTGTCTCCTGCTTTGCAGTGTGGCGATGGGCTTCCTCTTTTTCTTCGGGGCAGAGATGCTGCTGGAAAAGAATTTCAAGGTATTTCGCAGAAAACGCGTGCTGGAGTGGGCGGCGACTGCCGTGATCACAGTGGTGTTTGTATCCCTGTTTGAAATCGATGCATTCGGTCTGGAGCGCTATGTGCCGGAGGTGGCGGATGTGGAGACGGCGTTCGTCTATCTGGATTATCCGGTGCAGGTGAAAGGAGAAGAACTTGCGACACTGACGGAGCTGCAGCGCCAGATTATTGCAAATAAGGATGCCTATCAGGAGGTAGAACGTACCGGTTCGGGATTTTATTATACAACGTTCCTGTATTATATGCAGGATGGTTCCAAGGTGGAGCGGCGGTATGCACTTCCGCTGCCTGAGGCGGATGGGGGTGCTGACAGTACACCGGCAGAGCAGATCCTTGCGTGGGAGAGCGAGCCGGAGAATCTGGAGCGTGAGATTTTTGGTATCGGAAATTCAGAGTGCCGGTTTACCTCTGGATATATGGATCTGTATACTTCTACGGGGCTTAACAATACGCACATGTTTTCCGAGAAGGAGATTGAGCAGATCTTAAAGGCCATCCGGGCGGATATCGAGGATGGAAATCTGGCGAAGTATTATCAGTATTGCGAGCAGCCGGAAGACACGTACTACAGCAACATTGAACTGGAATATTATAGTACAGGCAGGTATGTTGACAACTGGATGTATTATTATGACTATCATAACAGTTTAGAGAAGCTGGAAGGAAAAGCTGTGGACGGGCAGGAGATGACAGCGGGCGGCAATCTGTATCTGACGTTCGGACCGGACTGCGTGCATATCGTAGAGACGCTTGAGAAACTTGGCATCACAAATGACGAGTGGAAGCTGATGACGAACCAAGAGATGATGCAGTAGAGATACGGCAGGAAGAGGAACTGCCGCACGAAGCATATTGTGCTTTGTGTTGATAAGTAATATGGTTTAGAAACATACTTGGGGATTTCATGTGGAAATGCAGGTGGAAATTCGTTTGAGAAAAATGTGAGCATTTCTTCCGGCTGAATGTTTGCATCGGATTCCGTGTCTCTTCCACGTTTGGACA
>OJRO01000473.1_pt1 | contig 40952 bp, 65 predicted proteins | sample 1599221 | NCBI WGS metagenome assembly OJRO01 (sample SAMN03922449, study PRJEB24848) | human gut metagenome | isolation source: stool sample | host: Homo sapiens | place: Germany | collected 2009-11
AGCACCACCTTGCCAAGGTGGGGGCCGCGGGTTCGAATCCCGTCTCGCGCTTTTTATTTTTTCTAGGTTTTAAGCGGATTTCCGAGATTGGAGACCCGCTTATTTTTTGCTTAAAGCAATTTACTTAAAGTTTTTACTTAAAGTTTTGGCTTTATATGCTTAGTTTTCATTGGCTGAATTAAGCATTTTAGAGCCATTGAAGTTGATATAATCGTTAATCATTGAGGACTGCATATCCACATCAGATTGCGTATAGAACTGGATCAGAGTCTTAGGACTGTTTCCCATAATGCTGCTGATAAGAGCGGCGTTGGGATTTTTGCGCATATTGTTGGTAGCAAAGGAGGTTCTGAGTCCATATAGCGCGATGTGGGGCAGTATTTGCATATCCTCAGGCAATTCGCCTGTCTTTGCCTGAATCTGTTCTACAGCCTTATTATGGCTGCTTATGAGCCGTTTAAAAGCTCTGGCATATTGTTTCGGTGTGATCGGATTTCCCTTTAAACCTACGAATAAGAAATGGTTATGGCCCCAGCCCGGTATTTCTTCCTGCAAGTTTTGTTTCTGCCTCAGGCGTTCCAGCAGCAGATCATACAGATATTTTGGAATAGGTGTCATACGGTGGGAGTTTCCGGTTTTCAAATCTGTTTCATAGTTATAATTGTCATACCCTGTATCAATACAGATGGAGTAGCAGGGGGAATCGAAAAGGCAATCTTCTGTTAATCCACATATCTCTCCGGGTCTGGCGCCCAGAACAGCCGACAGACAGAGCATGGGATAGTATGAGCTCTTCTGTACGTTGGGAAGAGAAAGGAAGTATTCAATTTGTGCATCAGTCCAGATTGTCTTTTTCTTTCGGGAAACTTTACAGCGCTGTATTGTGGCGGCCGGATTTTCTGGAATGCATTTCAGAACATTCACAGAAAAATCAAAGATATCAACCAGGATATTAAGGCATTTGTTTACTGTTTCGGCGCTGTACTTCTCAGACATCAGATTGACATATTTCTGAACGTGCATGGCAGTTACGCTTTCAACAGAGCGATCACCAAAGACGGGATTTATATACCGTTCATAATACTCTGCATAGATCTGCCACGTACTATTAGCGTATACTGGCGGCCGGCTGGCTTCATGCCATTCTTTATAAATCTGTTCTATCTCCATTTTACGCTTCCGGGAATTTGCTTTCGCTTTCCCGGCCTCAATGGTACGCTGAATATCGGTTTCATCCTGCCTGGCCTGCTTTTCAGTATTCCTCATTGGCCCGGTGATTGAGCGTTTTTCGGCGGCATACCACACGTTGGCGTAGTAGGTTATCTTGGTTTTCCCGGTTTTTTTTGATGTGTATTTGTTCTTTTGTATGCTCATTATATCATCCTCCCTGAAAATAAGTATAAAAAATAACGCCCCTTGCCAGAGCGCACCAAGGATGGTATAATTTAGGTGTTAATGCTAAATTATCTCTTCCTGGCGCATCGGGTAAGAGAAAATCTATGTGAAAGCCGTTCCTGTTGGCGCAGGGGCGGTTTTTGCTGTCTAATAGTAAGAAATTTATAATCCTGTTATATGAAAAATATCAATGTATCCATTCTCCATTTTTATTTACCCTGTAACCATCTGGAGTAGTAGTATCCTGTAGCATAACTCCATTAGAATCCATAAAATAATAGGTATTGTTAATTAGATTCCACCCAGTTACCATTTCTCCACTTTGCGTTAAATAATACCATTTTCCATCAACTTTTTTCCATCCAGTTATCATATTTCCTTCATTATCAAATAGATACCATTTGTCTTTGATATAGGCCCATTGTGATGTTGCCATTAAATTATTACTTAATCTAAGATGCCAATTATTATTAGTGTACGTCCATTGTCCATCATATATATTTGGGCCTTTTATAATTAGTCCATTATCCCAAATTACAGAAGATGATTCAGAAGAGTCCTCATCTTCATAATCAAAATCTCCAGAATAAATTAAGGGAATAATTCGTATTTTGTTTGAGTCTAACCAACAAAGTCCAGGATTTTGGTCATAATCAATGATAACAGAAACATAACATTGCCCTTCTTCACCGTATCTATTTGCTGGGGTTCCAGCTATAGCTGGTTTGAAGTCCATAGATCCAGTTAATCCAGAAGGACTATTATAAATTCCTACTTCTATTGATATGCCATCAGGTTTGGGGAGGTAGTTGCGAATATACGATCTAACGGAATCTTTTGTATTAGCAACTGACATATGAATTCCATTTTCTTCAAGTTCTTGTAATTTTTCTTTGCATATTTCGATAGTTTTATTATAAAGACTCTCCAATGACTCATCCTCAATGATATCTGCATATTTATCAGTTATTGTTTTCGCTGCATCGGCATTTGAAGGCGTCATTGTGGCTCCATAAGAAGATAAGCCTAGGAATACGGACATACCTGCAGTTAAAAACATTTGAGAATATAACTTGGAAATTTTTACTTTTTTGGTATTCATACTACCCCTCTTTTCTTTTGCTTTTTATTAAAACGCCTATGGCTATTTTAATCTTAATTCGATCAAATCTTTTGGATAGCCAGTACATAATGACATCTGCTCCACTGTGTATCCATTAAACTCTGCTATCAGATCATCTGGGATTAGGAGAGTTGCAGCAAATTGATTAGCTTCACGTTCTATTCCCGCTGTTAGAAGCAATGTTTTGTTTTTGATAAAGGCACAATTTTCTTTCCTGTGGAGTAGGGCGTGTCCTAACTCATGTGCAACGATTACTTGGAAGAGAGGGCTATCCGTTGGGATATTGTCATTTACGAATATCCATCGCTTACGTTTTATCAGCTTATAATTTCCTGCTATTTCTCCTAAAGGAAGAATTGCAATACGAATACCAGCATACTCTGCTATGGATACAGGGTTTCTTCCTCCCGTCATGCGTTGGTAATATCGGATTAAACGTCGTATTTTATGTTCTGTGGTTTCCAAAGAACGTCACCTACTTTTATTTGGATTATATTTTACTTTGTTTTCTTTCTTTGTTTCTCTTAAAGCATATTCAATGGCATTTTGTAGTAGGTTCAGTGATGCATTATCAATTTCGATACCATTGTAGTAAAGTGGGCCATCATTCCCATTTCGTATTTCTCCCATAATGTGGTCTAAATCTTTAGCTATATCACGTTTATCCCTAGCAGTTAATTCAATTTCATTTCCTGGAAATTCATATGTAGTACTAAGGCAGTCTACAGTTACACCAAGAAAGTCTGCAATTTGCTGTAGCTTGGCAATGCTAGGTTTATTCTTGTTAAATTTATTAATTGAACTCCGTGCAAAGCCAAGTTCCTGTTCTAGCCGATTAATTGAGTAACCTTTACTTTTAGCAACATCTCGTATCTGTTCATATAATCCCATATTGTACACCTCAAAATTTTGCGCAATTAGTACTTGACATACGCAAAATTTTGAGTATAATAAAAACATAAGTTACGCAAGATTTTGCGAAATGCCGAAATAAAAAATATTCTAATATTGGTTGGTGGTACTTCTGATTTTAGAATATTTTACGCAAAATGTCAAGATTATATCTCAAAATTTTGCGTAACTATTATAATAAACAATGCATGGAGGTGAAAGAGTGTTATATGACAATATAAGAGCAATTTGTGAGGCTAAGGATATCCCTATTTCAAAATTGGAAGATGATTTAGGGTTTGCAAGAAGTTATGTTTGTAAATGGAATAGGAATGAACCTGGCATCCGAAAAGTAAAGAAGGTCGCAGATTATCTAGGAGTGAGCATTGAAGAATTGCTGAGGGAACGTGTTCCGGATGAGAAAGGAGCGTGATACCAATGGTTCCTGTATCAGAGCTGAAACACATGAATAATGAAACGTTGGTAAGTATTTATCGTTGTGCGAATAGTTGGAAATGGCCTCCGGAGTTGGGAGATAAACCCGAGGGCTGGGATGAGATGCCGCTGTTTCGCCAGAAAAACACACCGCCGGATGTTATCACAAGGCATGATATATTAAGGCCATATTTGATGTATATTAACAGTAAGCTTCCGGAATGTGTGATTTACCCGAATTGTTATCATGGCTCTATTCAGTTATTTACAGATTTAAGAGTGGCTGTGGCAGCAGATATAGCATTACTGGGTGTCATTATAGTAATGGTGATATTGAGATTTTTTTGATCTACATTATTTGAAAATCAGAAGGAAAGGGGGGATAAGTTTTGTATATTGAAGAACAAATTAAGGCTATTCAAGAAGAAAATAAGATTCTCAAAGCTGAAATTGAGCAGTTAAAGAAATACGGGACAGTTCGATATGTTACGCCTAAGGAATTGGCCGAGCTGATGAACTGTAGTTTACAGAATGTATACAACAAAATTCGGAATGGCTCCATTCAGGTGACCCGAAAACTGGGGGCACCACGGATTCCTATGAACCAGTTTCTGGAGGCGGACAATATCATAGAATTTCCTAAGGCACGAAAGAGGGAAGAACAAAAGGAGCCTACTATGGCAGAGCAAATATTTGGATAAGGGGGAAAGGACGATGTATCCGGTAAAAGAAAACAGTGAAGCAACACAGCCGCTTGAAATGCTTCTTATAACGAAAGAGGAATGCGAGGATATCCTGGCACTGGGTCGGTATATAGGAGAGGAACGGAAAATGTTACACGGTAATATCCGATGGCTGAGTAACCTGGCTGCGGGGCTGGCTTTTGTGCTGGGAGCTGAGTCAGTAGTGCTGCTTTTGGTAAAATATGGGCTGGTTGTATTGTGAGGAGGTGAGAACATGAATCAGAGATTGAAGCGTAAGATTGAGAAGCGCAGGAGACAGAAAATCTGTGAGGCGCTGGATTTGTGTTTGCAGATCAATGGATTGCAGAAAAGCAAAAGGAAACTTACAGGGGATCATCCCACTGCATTCTGTGACTTTGGCGGACACACTGCTTGGATATCTGCAAAAATCCATGTTAAAGGATGGGAAACAGGAGAAAATCCGGATGAAGAATTGAGGGCTTACATCACCCGTCCAAATGAACTGGATAAGATGATCCGCGAGTTGAAAGAACTGAAAAAGGACCTGCACAGCGGCAACTGTAACAGGCCCAGACATTAAAACATAACACCCTTTATTATGAGGGAGAACAGGAGAAAAAGCAAGATGCAAAATGAATTATATGAAAATAATAAGGTGACAATCGCTGGAAGAATTGTTTCTGAATTTAGTTTCATCAAAGAGCTTCGTGGAAAAAAGCTTTACCGGGTATATGTAGAGGTTCCACGTTTGAGCGGACAGATGGATACCCTTCCGGTAATGGTGACTGATGACCTTATTGATCCTGGTATTGGTTATCCAGAGATTACAGTAACAGGCCAGTATCGTTCGTACAATTTGAAAGACAGTGTTGGAAAAAGTCATCTGATTTTAACTATCTATGCAAAGGAAATTCGCGTAGGTACTCCATGTGATGAACGGAATGATATTTTTCTGGATGGATACATCTGTAAAGAACCGAGTTACCGGGAGACACCCTTGGGGCGTGAGATTACAGACTTTCTGCTGGCAGTTAATCGTCCCTGTGGCAAATCGGATTATATCCCTTGTATCTGCTGGGGAGGAACTGCCCGCTTTGCCTCCGGCCTTACTATAGGAACCAGAGTCCGTATCAGCGGAAGAGTTCAGAGCAGGGAATACATGAAAGAACTCAGCCAAAACAAAAGTGTACTGAGGATAGCATATGAGGTTTCTGCCAATCAGCTGAAAGTACTTAAGGAAGGGTGATAAAACATGGTGAAGGTAAAGATTTTATCTGCAAGATGTGAGAATTTTAAGGGATTTAAAGCGTTTGAAACTAACTTTGCAAATCAGACATTGATTTGTGGAAGAAATGGAATCGGAAAAAGCAGTGTTGCCGAACTGATTATGTGGGTACTCTTTGGAGTGGGAAATAATCTTTCCAATAATCCGAAGGTCCGACGTGAAGTGAATCAGAAGCCGGTAAACGATGTTCCGGTGGTTGGAGAGCTTACGCTGGATGTGGACGGGGTAGAGATTGTGGCCCGGAAGGTGCAGAAACGTACCTTTAAGAAGGATGGCAGCTACTCAGATGATAATACCTACTCCATCAATGGTGTAGAAAAAAATCTGAAGGATTTTAATGCATATTTCGGCTTTTCCTTTGATGATCTCCTGATGTGTATGAATATTGGCGCATTCCTGAGCCAGAAGCCAAAGGAAATGAGAGAATTCTTATTCAAGCTTCCAAAGGACTTATCTGCAGAGGATATCATTGAAAAATCTTCCGACTTGGCTGGGCTGAGAGAATTCATCGGCAAATACTCAATCGAAGAAATCGCAGCTATGAACAAAGCCAGCATTACAAAACTGAATAAGGAAATCGCAGGATATCCGGCCCGGATTGATGAGGTGAACCGTCAGATTGTAGATGATTCGAATGCTTCTGAGCTGGAACTGCAAAAGAAAGCATTGGAAGAACAGATTGTAGAGATTGAAACTCAGGAAGATGATTCTGTTGCGCGGGTCAGAGAATGGGATGCGATGAGCCGGGATCTCATGGAGCTGCAGTTTAAGAAGTCGGATATTGAAAAGTCTGCAAATTCAGTATTGATTGAGGAGCGGACAGAATTGCAGAGGGTATTTGACACGGCAGATGCTGGTTTCCGAAAGGCTATGACAGATCAGAAAATGGCTGAGTTAGATATTGAACGGATCACTGGTGCGATCAAACGCCATAAGGAGGAAAAGGAACAGTTAATCTTCAAATTCAATGAGATTCGTCAGAAGGAATATCCAGAATTTGAACCGCTTCCACCATTGGAAGAAGATGCTAAATTCTGTCCTGCCTGCGGACAGGCCCTTCCAGAAGAAAAACTGAAAGAGCTTCTGATTGATTATGCTGAAAGAGCAGAAAAACATACTGAACGTTATAAGGTAGATCGGAAGGAATTTGAAGAAAATCGCGACAAACAGCTGACAGAGATTGCTGTCAATGGGAACAACTGCAATAAGCGGTTAGGAGAACTGGAAGTTCAGCTGGAGGATGCCGAGAAAAGAAGGAATGAGGCTGTTAATGCAAAGATGCAGAAAAACAGAGAAAAAAATGAAGCTGTATCTAAGCTGAATGAGCTGCCGGAGAGAGTGGATCTTTCAGATAACCAGGAATATGAAGCTTTGCTTGATGAAATCAGAAAGAAAGATGAGGCTATGAAGTCCCTTGATAATGGGGCGGATTATCGCTCTGTATTAAAGCGTAAAAAGGCAGGCTTGCAGACAGATTTGGATAATGTAAAGAACCAGCTTGCAAGAATCATCAAAAATGTGGAATTGGAAGAGCGGATTGAGTTCCTCCGGTCCGAGCACATACAGAAGGAGCAGGCAAAAGCTGATTGTGAACGGATTCTGGATCTTCTGGATGAGTTGGACAAGAAGAAAAATGAACTGTTGGCAGATGATATTAACGCTCATTTCGGTGGTCGCGTAACATGGGATCTTTTCGCCTTTGCAAAAAACGGCGGATACAAGAAGGATTACTGTGTGCCTAAGATTGATGGGTATGCGCTGAATGATAATACAGCAAACCACGGAAGAGTGATTGAAGCTATGCTGATTATTGCACTGTCTGTCCAGAAGATTTTGGGGATTCAGGCTCCTATCATTTTGGATGATGGGGAAAGCTTAGATCCATGGAGAATTCCAGAGACAGATAACCAGTTAATTATTATGAGCAGGACGGATGATACTGAATTGAAGGTGGTGAGCAGATAATGTTGATTAAGTGCAAGTTCTTAAAGGGAAACGTACCGGCTGGGCGTGAGTATACTTACAGCACTCCGGAGGTTGTAAAGGTGGGTGATACCGTCCAGATCAATGAAAAGGTCAAGGGCGTTGTTACCACGGTCAATGTGCCGGAGGCAGAGGTAGAAGCATTTGCAGGTAAGATAAAAAGCATTATAGGAAAGGTTGAGGAGTAGAGAAAATGTTAAAAACAGATTTAAACACAGTAGAGATAAAAGGATCCACTTCTCTGATTGCTGCTGAATTAGAACAGCTTTTACGTTCAGCCCGTGAGGTTTTTACAAAGATTTCTGGGAAAGAGGCGGCTAACAGGCTGATGAACAATATTTGGGAAAATGCAAAGATTTCCGAGGTGGATCGTATGAAGAATATTGAAAAGAACATATTTAAAGATCCGGAATCATTTAGGATTTTTGTGGAATTGATAGGAAAGCGAGGAATGTGATTTATGGCAGGGAAACAGACAGAACAGCAGGTTACATCTACACCGAGAACTATGGCATTTAAGAGTGAGGTTGCCACAGTGACAAATGCCTGTGTAGAATCAACCAGACAGATGCTAGAGGAGCGTGGAGTTACGTTTGACGAATACTCCAAACAGTGTGTGATCGCAGCTATGGGGAGTATTTATAGCCTTATACATAATCAGGGGCTTACTCCAAATGATATCAATGCCGCAAACCTGCAGAGCACCTTATTAACGGTTGCAGCATTGAAGCTTAATACCAATTCGGTTCCAAGGGAATGTTATTTCCAAATCCGCAGTGTAAATGTAGCAAAGAAGGGACAGAAAGACATCTGGGAAAAGCAGATTGAAATGGGATTGGAAGGTGATGGAAATGATGCATTAACCTCCAAATTTGGCCGGAATGTGAAAACCGTACATCCCTACTGGCTGGTAAGATCTGAGGATGAATTTTCCTACGGAAAGCGTGTGGGATTGGAGATTGAACCTCCTTCCTGGGTTCCCAAGGGTACAGGCTGTATTGTTAGAGTGGTATACCCGATTGAATATACAGATGGTCATACAGAGTTCTGGATTGGGGAGCGGTATGATGTATTAAAGAATCTGTATGCTCACCTGAGCAATAATCTGATGAATGAAACTTTCGGAATCTGTAAAAACCGTTATGATGCTACGCCGGATCAGAAGAAAAAGATTGCAGAACAGAAAAAGAACATTATGAACCGGGCTAAAGAGTTGGGAGATCTGGATCAGATTCTGGATGATGAGGAATTACAGAAATATATTTCTCCGGCATGGACAGAGCCACAGTCAAGAGAATCTATGATTGTTCGGAAGATGCGTAATAATGTCATGAAGAAGATTCCTAAAGATTTTGGAAATCCGGTAGCTGCGCAGGAATACAGACAGCTGGATGATGTTGTATATCAGCAGGTTCAGGATGAAATTATGCAGAATGCCAATGCGCAGGAATTTCCAGTGCAGACGCAGACGGAAGTTGTGCAGAGTCAGCCGGCTCTTGAACAGAGAGAAACGCCGCAGACAGTATCTGATATAATGGCTGGAAAGAAGGGAGCAGAGCCAGCGCCTGCGATTGACACCAGCTGGATGCAGGGGTGATTCATATGAGGGTTATTTCACAGGATGGACGTCATGATTTTTCTTATGAGAATAGCTGTATTACAAGCGTGGGTGGTTCGGTTATTGCAAATGATGGGAAGAAGTCTGCTACATTGGCAAACTATGATGAGGATGAAAAGGCAACTTTGGCATTAAAGATTCTTCGGGAACATTATGCAGATAACTATGCATATTTCCAATTCCCTCAGGATTTAGAAATTTGGGTGGATGTATGATTCTTAAATGCATTGGCTCTGGAAGTTCAGGAAATGCATATGCGCTGATTGGGGAAGAAGAGATTCTCCTGCTTGAATGTGGTATGCCGCTAAAAGAAGTTAAAAAAGCCATTGATTGGCAAATTCTAAAGATAAAAGGCTGCGTGTTGTCACATATCCATGCAGACCATTCTAAATATATCAAGGATTATCTAAACGCCGGAATATCGGTATTTACCAATGAAGAGACAAAAGAAAATATCAGCACTATGCCGGGAAACAGGCTCTGCGCCAGAAAGGAGGGAGAGCCTTTCCAGGCAGGTAGCTTTAAAATAATTCCATTTTACGTTCCACATGAGGATACCTTTTGCTTTGCATATCTGATTGAGCACAAGGAAATGGGGAAGCTGTTATTTGCAACAGATTACTGCTATCTTCCATGGAGCTTCAAACAGCAGAGGATAGAACATTTCCTTGTAGAAGCAAATTACTGTGATGAATGCATAGACAGTGATATTCCCAATTATACCCATGTTTTGTATGGACATGCATCTTTTAAGACCTGCATGGACATGATTGAAACGAATAAAACAGATCAGCTTCGGAACGTTATAATGTGCCATTTGGGGCGAGGTACAGAGTCAAGAGAATATCTTGTAGAGAAGATGCAGGAAGTGACAGGTGCGTATGCAAATGTGGTTTGTGCACAGCCGGAAGGCTGTGTGGAATTAAAAAAAGATCCATTTTAAGGAGGATGTAATGAATAGAGTTATTTTGATGGGACGTTTGACAAGAGATCCCGAGGTGAGATATTCCCAGGGAGAAAGGTCTATGGCTATTGCCAGATATACTCTTGCAGTAGAGCGTAGAGGGCGTAAGAAGCAGGAGGGAAATTCTGAGCAGACTGCTGATTTTATTAACTGTGTGGCATTTGATCGTGCAGGTGAGTTTGCAGAAAAGTATTTCCGTCAGGGGCAGAGGGTGCTTGTAGCTGGCCGGATTCAGACAGGAAGCTACACCAATAAGGACGGTCAGAAGGTATACACCACAGATGTTGTGATTGAGGAGCAGGAATTTGCAGACAGCAGAAATTCTAATAACGGTAATCAGCAGCCACAAAATCAGGGATTTTCTTCTGCAGGATCTGGAGATGGATTTATGAATATTCCCGATGGTGTAGATGATGGAGTTCCATTTAATTAAGGCGGTGAAAGGCATGAGAGTTTTAGTGGATACTGGACAGCAAAAGAAGAAACATGAGCTTAAACACAATTGCCTGAAAGCTTTGGGAGCGGAATTATTGGTTGTTCCGCTCCCGGTAGGAGACTATGTGCTGGAAAATGAGAAAGTAGCTGACGTGTTGCGGCGAAAGCAAGAACGGGGCGTAGCGGTTAAAAAGATTGATCTCCAGGGGACTTACAGGGTGTCTGTCGATACCAAACGTAATATCCAGGAGATTGTGGGAAACATATGCGGCAAAGAACATGGGCGTTTTCGGGATGAGTGTATTCTGGCAAAGAATAATAACATCAAACTATATGTCCTTGTAGAGAACGAAGACGGCGTTTCTTGCCTCTCAGATCTGTGTGATTGGGAAAATCCTCGTGCAAAGATGAAAAGATGGTCTACGGGGTCAAATGGACGGCGAGAAAAGACTATTGTAAGTCCTAATGCTACAAAGGGTGAAACATTGGCAAAGGCCATGGCTACAATGCAGGAAAAATATGGTGTTGAATTTTTATTTTGTCGACCGGAGGAAGCGGGGAAGATGATTTTAGAACTTTTGAAACTGGAGGAACATGATGGCTAGAAAATACTACTGGTTAAAACTCAGCGATGACTTTTTTAAAGATAAAACGATTAAGAAACTAAGAAAAATTGCTGGTGGTGATACATACACCATTATCTATCTTAAAATGCTTTTGAAAGCCATTAGACAGGAAAATAAATTGTTCTTTGAAGGAATTGAAGAAAATTTTGCAGATGAATTAGCGCTTGATCTGGAAGAGGATGAAGAAAATGTAAAAGTAACTCTCTCCTTCTTACAAAAGAGAGGTTTGCTGCAGCTGGTAGATGAAACAGAATATTATTTGACAGAAGGGGCAAAAATGACTGGATCTGAAACAGAAAGTGCAGCAAGGATGAGACTTATGAGAGAACGCAAAGCGTCACTTTGTGACAATGATGTGACAGGCAAGTTACGAAATAGTGATGATGATGTTATAGGCGAATTACAGGGAGTTACTTTGCGTGACAAAAAAGTGACCCTAGAGAAAGAGATAGAGAAAGAGATAGATAATAATATAGTGTCTGACGACACTATACGTCGGACGGAGATCCAACGGGTGGTCGATGCCTGGAACCAGATCGGGGTAAATCCGGTTAGCAAAATGATGGCTTCTTCTACCAGGTACAAAATGATTTCTGCCAGAATCCGGGAGTATGGCATAGATGATGTTTTAAAAGCAATTGAAAATATCAAGCAGAGTGAATTTCTGCGGGGAAGAAACAAGAGCGGATGGAGCATCAGTTTTGAGTGGTTTGCCAGACCAAATAATTTCCCGAAGGTACTAGAAGGTCAGTACAATGACCACAGGCAAAATGATATAGAGCAGCCGGGAGGAAATGACCAGTGGCAGTAAAGGTGTTTGATCCAGAGGAAATACGAAAAACGATTCATGTACTAAAGCCGGAAGGTAGCCTGTTTGAACTGAGATGCCATGAAACAAACGGTCGGATACACAGTGGATATTTCTGTCAGGCAGATGCAGCTATTGACCGTTTACGAACGCTGAACCTCACATCAGGGAATGTGTACATAACGCTAAACCGTATCAAGGACAGCTGTTATTCGCGGGAGCAGAGAGAACGCTTTGTGACGAATGTCAAGCCGACTACAGGAGATTCGGATATTGAAGGATATGAGTGGTTGTTTATTGACGCTGATCCCCGCCGGCCTGCTGGGGTATCCAGTACAGATGAGCAATTACAGAACGCTAAAGAGGTTGGAAACAGGGTGTATGCATTCATGCGGAATTTGGGATTTAACGAACCAGTAACGGCGATGAGTGGAAACGGCATTCACCTTCTTTACCGGGTACGGCTGAAAAACAGCGAGGAAAATAAGACCTTGATTAAGCGCTGTTTGCTGGTGCTGGATATGCTGTTCAGCACAGAGGAAGTGACTATTGATACAGCAAACCACAATCCGGCCAGAATCTGCAAGCTATATGGGACCATGGCCCGCAAGGGAAGCAATACTCCTGAAAATCCACATCGTATGAGCTGCCTGTTGAGCGAAGGGTGCGATAAGCCAAATGACAAAGTGTATCTGGAGAAGCTTGCTGCAATGCTTCCGGCACAGGAAAAACCGCAGAAGTACAATGGCTACAATCCACAGGAATTTAACCTGGAAGAATGGTTGAACAAGTATGGAGTGCGGTATCAGAAGGCTGGATACAGTGATGGCCTTAAGTATATCTTGGAGCAGTGCCCATTTGACAGCAATCATAAGGGCAAGGATGCCTGCATCTTCCGTTCCAGAAGTGGAGCGATTGGATTTCATTGTTTTCATAACTCCTGTGCTGATAAGACCTGGAAAGACGTCAGGATGTTATTTGAGCCTGATGCCTATGAAAAGCGACAGCAGGAATATGAAAAACGGATTTATTCGCGACAGTCGGCTCCGCAGCAAATCAGAACCATTCAGCCCATAGATGGAAAACCGATTTTTTATACAGCAGAGGATATTTTGAACCTACCTGTCCCAGAAGAACGTTTTGTCAAAACGGGAATATCAGAGATAGACCAGAAACTTCGTGGACTGAAGAAAGGGTATGTATCTGTTATGTCAGGCCTCAGGGCAGCGGGAAAAAGCTCTGTGATATCAGAGATAATTCTGGACGGTGTAAGCGCCGGCAATAATGTGGCGGTGTTCTCCGGGGAACTTGCCCCAAAGAATTTCATGAGGTGGATGAACCTGCAGGCCGCTGGTAAAGGATATACAGAGCCAACGCAGTTTGAGGGTTATTATAACGTGCAGAGAAAGTATCAGCAGCAGATTGCAGAGTGGTTAGGCGAGCATTTTTGGTTATACAACAATGAGTACGGAAATGACTTTCAGGCAGTGGCAGAACAATTTGAAGCTAAAATCGCCAAGAATTGCCTTGATTTGCTGATATTGGATAATTTAATGGCATTTGATATTTCAAGGCTTGCAGAGGCCAAATATGAGGCTCAGACGGCATTTATTTTGCGGCTGCAACAGCTGGCAAAGAAATATAATGTGCATATCCTCTTTGTGGCCCATCCGAGAAAGGCAATGGGATTTCTCCGGCTGGATGATATATCTGGCACAGCGGATCTGGGAAATGCAGTGGACAATGCCTTTATTGTGCATCGTGTGAATAGCGATTTCAAACGGCTTACTAAGCAGATGTTTTGTTGGAAAGATGATGATCCGCTATATCAATGCACCAATGTCATTGAAATTGCGAAGGACCGTGATAACGGAACAATGGATTATTTTGTCCCACTGTACTATGAGGTCGAGACCAAAAGGTTGAAGAATTATTCATCCGAAAACAAAATATATGGCTGGAACAAAGTAAATGATGGGTTTGTTTCTGTACAGGAAGAGATTCCGTTTGATTAAAAATTGATAAAGGATTTGGAGAGATTATGATAAACGGAGAACTGATTGTTGACAATTTTGCAGGCGGGGGAGGCGCCAGCACAGGGATTGAAATGGCAACAGGTTACAGCGTGGATATAGCGATCAACCATGATCCTGAGGCCATCCGGATGCATAAGGCAAACCATCCCAATACGGTACATTATTGTGAGAGTGTGTGGGATGTAGATCCTGTTAAGGTCTGCGGAGGCCATCCGGTGGCGTTGGCCTGGTTTTCACCGGACTGTAAGCATTTTTCAAAAGCTAAGGGCGGTAAGCCAAAGGATAAAAACATCCGTGGTCTTGCGTGGGTAGCCTGCCGCTGGGCGGGGGTAGTACGTCCCAGAGTGATTATGCTGGAAAACGTGGAGGAGTTTAAGACCTGGGGGCCGCTGAACCGGGGACATCGTCCGATTAGGAAAAAGCAGGGAGTAACGTTCCAAAGATTTGTGAGCCAGTTGGAGATGCTTGGATATCAGGTGGAGTACCGTGAACTGGTGGCAGCAGACTACGGGGCGCCTACTATGCGGAAACGGTTCTTCCTGATTGCCCGATGCGATGGGAAACCGATTATCTGGCCGTCTCCTACCCATGGGCCAAAGGACAGCGAAAAGGTTAAGGCTGGGATTCTGAAACCTTACATCGGCGCTTATACCCAGATTGATTTCAGCCGGCCATGCCCATCTATCTTTGACACGGCGGAAGAGATCAAAGAGAAATATGGTATCCGGGCTGTGAGGCCATTGGCAGAAAAGACTATGAAACGGATTGCCAGAGGATTACAGAAATTCATTTTGGAAAATCCAGAGCCGTTCATCGTCCAGTGCAACCATAGTGGGGAACGGAGGACGCAGGATATTAAAGATCCCATGCCAACCATTACAGGGAAACATGGATATGGGATTGTAAAACCAAGACTGGTGCCTTGTACAGCTGCCCTGATCCAGTACCATTCTGAGACAGGATCCAGAGAGGCAAGAGGGCAGTCAATCCAGGATCCAATCATGACAGTGGATGCATCCAACCGATATGGGCTTGTGACAGCATTTCTCCACAAGTATTTTGATGGGGGATACGCAGGAGCAGGGGCAGCCGCGGAAGATCCACTTCCAACAGTGACAGCCTGGGATCATAACAGTCTTGTGACTGCGAATTTGATCCAAATGAATAATCACTGTGATGGGAGAGACATGCGGGAACCGATTCCGACCATAACAGCTGGGGATGGTCATTTCGGGGAAGTCCGTGCCTTTCTGGTAAAGTATTATGGACAGGGAACTGGACAGGATATCAAGGAGCCTCTGGACACTGTGACGGCGCAGGACCGTTTTGGCCTTGTGACGATTGCGGGGGTGGATTACCAGATCATCGATATCGGGCTGCGGATGCTGGAACCAAAGGAGCTGTATGGCTGTCAGGGATTCCCGGAAGATTACATCATTGACCGGGATTATACCGGGAAGGCGTATCCCAGAAGCGAGCAGGTCAGGCGGTGTGGGAATGCAGTATGCCCGCCGATCCCGGCGGCGCTGGTAAGGGAGAACCTTTCGGAATTGTGTGTGGCTAAGAGGGTTCCGATCTGTAGAACAGACAGGATGGAGCAGGAAGACAGCGGGCAGTTGAAATTTGCGTGATGGAAGGAGAATAACCATGGCTAAGATATGGATGCAGGGCAAGGAGAGATTTATGTGCCCGGTATGTGAGAATGAGAGGATTGAGCCGGGGCAGAAATACTGCCAGATATGCGGCGAGGCACTTGAGTGGGAGGAGGAAGGCGAGAATGAAGAGATTAACACAGAAAGATGAGCAGGGAAATTGGTGCTTGAAGGGTGTGTCATGGGAACAGCTGCATGAAGGACAGGTAATCACCAAGCCTTTACGGGAACGGCTGTATGGAGCTCTCTGGAAGTTGATGGAGTATGAGGATACCGGGCTGACACCGGAAGAAATCGAACGCCTTAAGGAGCAGAACCGCTGGATTCCCGTGGAGGAGAGACTGCCGGAAGTACCGGAAGGAACAGAAGACGATTACTGTCCAGAATTTAATGTAATGATAAAAGGCGCAGTTCAAGCAACAACACTGAATTTTGCTCCGGATGGTACGTGGTTTGATGATTTCGGGCAAGGTTATTCCGTTATCGCCTGGATGCCGCTGCCGGAGGCGTATCAACCAGAGGAGTGACTTATGGACTATGGATATTACAACATGGACTGCATGGAGGGCATGAGGCGATTCCCAGATAAGTATTTCGATATTGCTATCACGGATCCTCCTTACTTTTCCGGCCCAGAACGCAGAGGGTATTATGGTCGGAAAGTAAGTCCGATAGGCGTACAGAGGCACTACGAACCCTCAGAAAACTGGGAAGTACCAGGAGAAGATTACTTCCGTGAACTGGAACGTGTTTCCAAACATCAGATCATATGGGGCTGTAATTATTTTGACTGGAATTTTCCAACGGGAAGGATCGTATGGGACAAGTGCAATGGCTCCAACAGTTTCTCGGATTGTGAGATAGCCTCCTGCAGTCTGCATGATTCTGTCCGCCTGTTCCGGTATATGTGGAATGGGATGATGCAGGGAAAGAGCATCGAAGAGGGCTGGATCCAGCAGGGAAATAAGAAGCTTAACGAGAAACGGATCCACCCAACCCAGAAGCCAGTTAATCTCTACCGCTGGCTGGTCCAGAAATATGTACAGCCGGGATGGAAGGTACTGGATACCCATGTAGGGAGTGCCAGCAGCCTAATCGCATATGAGGAAGCAGGGATTCCGTATGTTGGATTTGAGATTGATCCTAAGCGGTATGAGCTGTCGAAACAGAGGCTTGAAGAGCATCGGGCGCAGTTAACATTTCATGATTTTGGGATAATTTAAGGCTCAGTTGTAGTAAACAGTTGTGGTATTAAACAAGTAGTTGTTGTATCGAGAGATTGGAGAAATAAAGCATGAAGCCAGAAGAGGCCATTGATATTATCAAGCGTATGCATAAGGGTGCGCCTACAACCGACCAGTATGAAGCTCTGGAACTGGCATATGAGGCATTGGAAAAACAAACTCCGAAGGTTGCTTTGCCAAGTTGTTGGGCAATGGGAGAAAAATACGAATGCCCTGAATGTGGTAGCGGGCTAAGAGATGCAGATCTGTTTGCAGGGCATTGCAAATGGTGTGGACAGGCTATTAGAGAGAATTAAGGAAAAGTTGAAGAGGTTTTTATGAAAGTATGTTGGTTTAGTACCGGAATATCGTCTTTTGTAGCGTGTTACTTAGCTAAGGATATTGACAAAATTATTTATACCCATGTTGCAAATCAACATCCCGATAGTTTGAGATTTTTGAAGGATTGTGAAGCGCTTTTGGGAAGAAAGATTGAGATTATACAGTCAAATAAATACAAAGATGTAGATGATGTGATTGAAAGTACAAGATGCATAAATACAGCATTTGGAGCCCCTTGTACTAAGTGGCTAAAAAAACAGGTACGCAGAGACTGGGAAGCTGCGAATCCAGATCATCATACATATGTGTGGGGCTATGATGTGAATGAAAAGCATAGAGCAGATGCCATAGTTGAAGCGCTTTCTGATTATGACCATGAATTTCCGCTGATTGAGAATGGCCTAACAAAAGCTGAGTGCCATGGGATAGCGGATAAACTGGGGCTGAAACGCCCGGTTATGTATGATTTAGGCTATCCCAACAATAACTGTATTGGTTGCGTAAAAGGTGGAATGGGGTATTGGAATAAAATCCGGATTGATTTCCCAGAGGTCTTTGAACGTAGGGCCAGGCAGGAAAGGGAGATAGGACACAGTTGTATCAAGGGAGTATATCTGGATGAGCTGGATCCAGGCCGTGGGTACATGGATATGGAAATCATGGAGGATTGTACTATAGCGTGTCAAATATTAGCAAAATAAATTGAGGTTTTGGAGATAGAAGTATGAAGCCAGAAGATTTAGAACTTTTTTTGATTATGTTGGGAATGCTCTTTTTGGCAATTATGATTATGCCTATGTAAAATTAAAATTTAGTGGGAGAGGAAATTATGTGTAATTGTATTAAAGAGATATGTGACAAAATAGGAGAAGCTGGTGGATATGTAAGTGTAGATCCACCAGTAGAATTGATTTCAGGTAGAGTGTATTTGTCATTTACGTGCAGAGAATTTGGAAAGAAAAAGACAAAGGAAATTCCTTTAATGTTATCAAAGTGTCCATTTTGCGGAGAAGAATACAAACAAGAAAATTAAGGTTTAGGAGATCAGCTATGAATTTTATCAAAAAGTTGTTTTGCAAGCATAAAAACAGTGAAGTTATTTGTTGGCATTGGACACATGGGCCAAATGGTAATGATATCAGATATTTAGAAATCCAGAGGAAATGTTCAGACTGTGGGAGATTTTTCTTTTCGTACATAGAAAATCGGAATGATTGTGAAAAATTTGTTTCAAAATATCCAGATAAACAGTGGTCAAATAAATGCAAACCAGTTTTGTAAAACTGACATTTAGCGCAGGAGGGACCGATATGAAAGATCTAAATAAGGCAATAGGAAGGATAGTAGAGGCGTTTGCGAACCTGGCTAAAATCATAGTGGAACTGGCAAAGTCACTCGCCAATATATTATTTCCGGTCTTAAAAAGTAATAACTGGCGAAAACTGCACGGACTACCCATGAGGAGGCGAATGAGGCCATGTGGCAAAAGAAAAATCCATACCTGGAATACATGATTGCCCTATTACGAGGGCAGAAAGAAGGGATGCAGCTTGGGGATTGTAAAGTCAGAGACCCAGAGACGAGCGAATCGACAACAACGAGCCAGAGCAGTGGCAGCTAGTGATATGGATGCGATCCGAGGGCCGAAGCTGGAAGTATGGTCCGCGCGGATGCCAGCGTATGCGTATACGTCGCTTTGTCCGGATGAAAGATACAGGAGGTAATATAGTGAACAGAGCAGAAAGAAGAAGGTTTGAAAAGGAGAATATTAAAAAACCAGTATATTATCAGTATACTTTGGAACAGATAGAAGCAATTAAGCGACAGGCGGTACAGGAAAAGAAAGATGAACTTAAAATTGCTATTGCAAAAGAGCTTGATGAGCGCATTCAGAAAGAATGGGAAGAACGGGAAGCAGCGTTGTCAGGCGAAACAGAGGAAGAGAGAATGTTGAAAGTGTTAGCTCTTCTGATGTCGGTTCCGGCTAAGGTATTGTGTGAGAAATTTCACTGGAAGCCAATCACTAGCGAAGATGATCGGCGAAGTCGGCTGTTGCAATTTTCAATAGCTGTAGTAGATGAAGTTAATCGAATTTGTTCAGATGATAATTCAGATGTACGGGCTTTTGTTCAAGAGGCCTATGAAAAATATGGGGTCAAATACGAAGTGAAATAATGGCTATGTCACAGAGAGCCAATAGGAGAAAGAGATGGATGAGAGACAGCTTAAGGTTTACTGGAAGGCTTATACAGATGCATGGGCACTTATAAAAAACAATGAAAGGGTACAGAACGTACATATTACGAATATGATAAAGCTTCATTCAATCGGTGTTATGAATCGGATGTTTTGCTTGGTAGTGAGGCAGGAGCTTCTACATAAGGAGCATATGCTTCAAATGAAAGACTACCAGATAGCATTTACAGAAGCGTGGAAAATATTTAAGAAATATTCTGATCCGCTAGTAGATAATGATGCATTCTGGGAAGATTTAGTGCAGGATGTTAAAGAACTGGGGCAGCAGTTTAATGAATGCCAGTTTATCCATAACCTATTGGTTTCTGTGACGCTGGAAGAAATTGAGCGGATTTGGAGAGAAAAATATAAAAATCGGAGGTGCTAAATGGACATATATTTCAAAATTAAATTGATTACAGAATATGTTGTTCCAATTTTGATTCCTATCATAGGTGTATTGATTTATATTTTTATTGGACACAAAGAAAAGAAAATTAGAAAATATATGGAGAAAAAAGGATATGAATATTATTTAAGAGATGTTGCATCTGTAGGAGGAGAAACTTGGTGGGCTTATAAAAAAGATGACATAAGCGTAGACGAGGATCAATTATTGTTAATGTCATATCGCAATATAAAGAAAAAATACAAATAAAAATGACAGTTAAAGGAGTAAAAAATATGGGACAGATAACAGAATTGGTTAAGGAAGCACATGAAACAGCAATAGAACATGGCTGGTGGGAAGCTGCTCCGGAGTTTGGAACATTGATTGCGTTATGCCATAGCGAATTATCAGAAGCACTGGAAGAGTATAGAAAGGGTAATTTTCCGCAGGATATTCGCAGAGAACCGGTGGTAAGCCCTCTGATTCCTGTAAAAACAGAGGGGATTCCATCAGAGTTGGCGGACACAGTGATACGGATCTTTGATCTTTGTGGCTATTATGGTATTGACTTGGAAACAGCAATTTTAGAAAAGATGAAATATAACAAAGTCCGTCCGTATAGGCATGGTGGAAAGATTATTTAAGATACGATTCAATAGTTTTTAAGAGAAGTTTGGAGGAAAAGATATGTTGGTAAAAAGAACAATGAAAGTTGATGTGGAACTTTTTAAAGTCGGAGATGTTATCAAATTCAAGTTAACAGACGGAGAAAAGGTAAAGGCTATGGCGGTCAAGGAAATTTCTGAGGGTATGCTGTTTGTGCTGGTAGATTGTCTTGCGAAAGAATATCCGATGTTCAATAACATTGATGATATGGATGAAGAGGATATATCCTATATCAATTCAGATTTGCGTAAGGCTTTGAATGGGGAAATCCTTGGGAGATTCCCAGAAGAAATCAGAAACCGTATAGTAGCAGTCAACGCCGAGGGCGATATGCTTCGTATTCCTACCGAACATGAAATTTTCGGAGAGAATGTCTATGGGCAGGAAGAAAACGAAAAAGTTAAACGCTGGAAGCCTATGAAAAAGAGAAGAAATCGTATTGCTTTCCAAGGCAAAGAGGGTTCTTGGGAATGCTATTGGCTTATGAATCGTCATAAGGAATACGCTTCCCATTTCGCCAATGTCTACGTCGATGGTGATGTGAACGCCAGCAAAGCCTCTAACTCTAGTGATGTTCGCCCGGTTTTTATTTTGAGATCTGGTGTGAATACGAATCTTTTGCCAAGAGACAAGGTTAAAGAATTTTTTGATTCGGTTCTTTACTGATGAATAGTAGCTATGAGAATTTGGAGGAATACATAATGATTGATATTACAAAAATTGCTTTTGCGATAATTGCAGTAAAGCTTCCAGCTACATAATGCTGTTGAATCGAACCTAAAAGAAAATAACGCTTTGTTCTGATTGTTTGAGACAGATTACTGAATCTGGAATAAGGATATGTGAAACGGACGGTATCAGGTTAAGATATCGAAGAAATTAAAACACTGCAAATTAAAAAGCCGGGAGAAATCCCGGCAATAAAAACACATTAGTACCAAACATACGTGCGAAAAAGGCAGATTATATTTTGTAAGCCGAATATCAGGCAGAAGATAAGGAGGAAACATATGCAGACAACGATCAATACAGATGTTTTTATTAGAAATGTGCTGAATACCTTAATGACTCAGATGGATTTATGGGGAGAGCTGCAACGCCAGAAGGAAGTTGAAACGGCGTTATATATGCATCTGATGAATAAAACTATCATTGCAGAAACGAATGATTTGAGTTTGCCTGCGGAGTATGTGGATGATACTCCCAGAGTAATAGAGATGTTCCTCCAATGTCTGCGCCTAGAAAAACGTACAGAGGGTACTATAAAGAGTTATCGGGGAGAATTAGGGTGCTTATTCCGTTTCCTTAATAAGAGCTATGCGGATGTTACTACCAATGATATTCGGGCATATTTGGCTTGGAAGCAGGCAGAGAAACATAATAACGATAAAACGCTCAATACCAAAATCCATGTGTTTCAGAGCTTTTTTAAATGGGTTATGAATGAAGATCTTATTGAGGATGGGGGCTGCCTGGTGAGAAAACCTAAGAAAAATCCTATGCTGAAAGTCCATAAGATCAAAGAGGAGCAGAAGGTAAAGACAGTGTTGACAGATGAACAGGTGGAAATAATTCGCTGTGATTGCACCCATGTACGCGATCGGGCTATTGTAGAAATATTGGTTGCAACGGGGATGAGAGTGTCTGAGTTGGTTGGATTAAATGTGGATGATATAGACATTAACCGTCGGCAGTGTATCATTTATGGAAAAGGACGGAAGGAACGGCCGGCGTTCTTCACTCCCAGAGCCATTGTACATATACAAGAATATCTGAAATGGCGTAAGAGTCATCCAAATTCCAGCGGTGCATTGATCGTCAATGTCCGGTCAACGGATGGGGAGTATAAGCGCATGGGGGCCTGTGGAATCAGGTATATGTTGAAACAGATCGTAAAAGAGGATGAACGCCTGAGGAACCTTAATCTACATCCTCATATGTTTAGGGCATATCTGGCTACATATATGGCCCGCCACGGCGCCTCTCCCAAAGATATTGCAAGAGTATTAGGGCACAGTAATATCAACACAACATATGAGTGCTATATCATTGATGATCCGTCAGAAACGCAGATAATTCATGGAAGGTGTGCAGCTTAAATTTTTTGGACAAATTGGAAATAATTTGACACCCCCCTGGGTCTGGATTTTGGCACAGGAAAGTTGAGAACAGAAAACGAGAAATTTTTTGAAAATCCCGAAAAAATGTTGTGTGAGCAGATTACTGTGAGATTCTGAGAAAAATGATTTTGGGTAGGGTGTCCCCTTGGACAGTAGCTATATTAAAAAGTAACGCAAACAAGCGCCCCCTATTATGGTGATTTCTTACCGTCGGGACGTACTGATAAATAGCCTATCCTACCTGTAGAGTAGCACAAGGGCCGTTAAAATGCAAGCTGTATTAAAAAGCCGATCCGGTGAGAGTGTTCCGGGTCGGCCTGTGCATATAGGTTGACGAATGGCCCAGCGTGGAGCAGTGGCAGCGAGAGCCGCCAGGAGCCGAACCATCACCGGGCAAGGTTAGGCAATCCCAAGACCGCCCAGAAAGTCAGTATTAACGTTTTCCCAGTTGTCGGGAATAAGTTCCGAATATCCGCAGATTTGCCGGAGCTGGTACAGGTGCCGCCGTAAACTGGAAACGCTGCACCATATGGAAGCGCGGCAGCCAGAGCCATAGACGGGAATACTATAAACTGTTCCGTCATACTCCCACAAGTCCCAGTTGCCAGAATGAGCGACAAAAACGCCGCTTGTGGTTATGGTTCGGGCCTGATCCTTCCAGATGTCGCCTATTTCCTCAAAATTGTATTTCATGTGCTTCTTACCTCCTGATTTTGGATAAAAGGCAGCCGGGGGCTTGCACCTCCGGAGCCGCTGGACTGCCTAACTTGCTTTATAATAAGCCTGTTTTAAATATTGGATTTTGGCCCAGAGTGGGGCGTTTTTGTGCTCAATAACGTGTATACAGTCGGAGAATGGAACCCGATCCAATAAAAACTCATATTGTTTTAGCTCTGGCATAGAAAAAATCCAGCTTTCCCACTTTTCCGCCTGAACATTGGCGGCATGTTCAATTTTTAGAAGCTCCGGCCCCGGAACGGTTGCCGGGTCAATATACCATTTGATTTTTCCAGTTTCCCGGATATGGGCTATCTTTTTATAGTCCCCGTTTTCCTCGATTGCCTTATTATAGACTGTAATTCCGTTTCCAAGGCATCCCATAAATAGATCAAAATTTTTCATGCTCTGAATTTCCTTTGTTTTTCTCCCTTTTTTAGGGTAAAAGCAAGCCGGGGAATTGAACCCCGGAAAAGCCGTTCTTTCTTGCCTAAATAATAACGCCCAATCTCATACAATTCATTTTTGCATCACAGAATGTCCTCCAGTTCTCCGGCGTCGTATTCTGCAAATAATTGTTTTTGGCTTCTTTGTACGCCTGTAAAGCGCTTTTCTTAGATTCCTGTAAATTTATCATGTTTTTTTCTCCTTTCATGTGTGCCCTGTCTCATCGGTGCAGGTGGGGCAGTTCCTACAGACCGCCGGGTGGCGGTTTCGACTATTTAACTTTTCTATATATGCAGCCTGTCCAAGTCTGGCAGGTTGTGCCGTTGCAGTTCTTTCCACGCTCCAGACAATCAAAACACATTGTATTCAGATTGCTATAATAAATTTCACGAGCTTCTTTTCTTTCTGTTGCCCTCATGTCTAAAACCCTTTCAAAAGCTCTCTTGACTGCAGGAAGAACACGCACGCCGCTTTTTATTGCTTTTGCAAGCGTTACCATTTCGGCGGCTGTTTTGTCGTAAATGTGACTTATAATGTTGTCGTACTCTTCAGCTGTAATATTTAATTCCTGCAAATCCTGTTTATATGTTGTTTTCATCTTCTCACCATTTAACCTTTCTTTTTTTGTGGCTTGCCATCATCAGACTATCGGGAGCCGGCCAGATAGTGACGGGAATTGCTCCCCGTTTCGGCTCAAAGTAAGTTGGATAACTGCACAAGCTGATTAACTGTCAAATAATCCATGACAACGTCACAAGCTCTGTTGTAAATCTCAAATTTATCATTGTGGCATCCTGTCATATTTGCCACGTAGTAGCCTTTTCTTTGTAATTTAGTTCCGGCTTCTCTGATTTCATTTTTGAAAAGTTCGCCCATCTTTTTTCCTTTCTGGTCTGCCTCATCAGCACCGGGAGACCGTCCCACGGTGGACGCTCCAGGGCGGAGCGTTTCGGCTGTTATATGCGGCAAAGTCCGCAAGTCATTATTCCGTTTTCTGCCTGTCCTTTTAGATATTCGACTTGGAAGGAATAGCGAATATTATCAAAAAGATTGTTTGTTTCTCTTTCTTCTTCGCTTACTCTGTAAAGTTTTAAAGGTGTGCGGCGTGTGTATTCATCTTCATAGCTGCCCCCTTCTAAAATGTCGATCGTGTCTACTTCCATGCCGGGGAAAGAGAAATAATATTTTGCGATCTCTTCCAGTGTGCCGTTGATCCGGGTTACAAAATAATCATCTTTTAAATTTACTTTAATTGTCATCATGTTTTTATTCCCTCCGTTTTGTTGGCTGTGTTTCTTTGCTATGACTATATAATACATTAAAAATAATGTAAAATCAATACACGAATACACCAAAAACAAAGTAACGAAAACGTTTGTATTTTGTGCATTATTTATAATGTAAAACTAATTGAAAAGTTAATAATAATAATGTATAATGGTATATAATAAAATGGAGGTGCTGAAAGTGTTTGTATATAAATTTGATGTACTGGAAACGCTGAAAGAAAGCGGATACAATACTACAAGACTGCGAAAAGAAAAGCTACTAGGAGAAAATGCAATACAATCTTTAAGGCGTGGCGAGATGGTGGGAATTATAGCGCTTGAGAAAATTTGCGCTCTTTTAGATATGCAGCCGGGAAACATTATAAAATATGTAGAAAACAGCGAACATAAAAACATTAAAAATAATGTATAAAAGTATTGACATTACATTATAAATAAAGTATAATTATAATTGTCAAGAGGGAAACCGAAAGACAATAACCGATAGACACAGGGCAAGCGAAGCCTTGAGGGGAAAGGAGCAGAACATGGAAGAAATGAGCGTATTTAAGAGTTACTTAAGAAGACTTTTACAGGATCTGAAAGACCTTAGAGAAGCGTTAAAAAACAAAGAATATGAGAAAGCGGCAGAAATGACCGAAAAACTCATAGATGATACCCAGAAGGGAATTGAGGACAATTAGCAATAAAGAATAATGGATCGGGCGGGCTTGTCACCGCCCTGACTAAACTAAGCAAGGCAGAAGGGAGAAAAATAAATGAAAATTAATGGAATCGGAACAGTAGCAAAAGAGACTGCAATGGAGATTTTGACGCAGGAAGGCCGGGACGCTGTAAAGTCCGGAGAAATTACAACAGAAGAGTTGGGCGAGATGTACAAGTTGCACTTGGTTAAAAAGGCAAGTCGGATTGGCAAAAATGGCGATTTATTCCGTACTAATTATAGCAGAATCCCGGAAACAGTAGCTGATAAACTAAGCCCAGAAGAGGTGGCCTCATTGGTAGATGCTTTCTACCAGTGTTACGGAGACGGAAAGAGCGCAAAAGAGGCGGAATAAATCCGCCCCTTTTTCTTTAAAAAGAAAATAAATATTTCAATCCGTGTCCGCTGGGATTTGCTAGCGAAACCAGAACAGTAGCGCATCCGCTACGTCTGACGTTAGTCAGTATAAAACTAATCTAGTTGATTTGTCAATAATCCTTGACATAATAAAATAAAATGATTATTATATTATACAATTAAATATTAGCGTGTATATGCGAGCAAAGGTGCCTAGACCATATATGCGAACCGCGGGCAAAGGTGCCGCGAAGTATAACCAGCTCCCGGAGCCGTGACGTTATAGCAGATCTAACCGTCTGTTTATTTCGTCATGGCTTTTTATTTTGCCCGTAAAGCCGTTTTAAGGCTCTGAATGGGAAAATTATCAAATAAAGCGCTAAAATGGCAGGAAATGCCCGAATTTTGCGTTACAGAGGCATCTAAGTAGCTTCCACAACTGCGAAATGGAGCAAAAACAGAAAATGCGCCTGTTTGGTTGTTATCTGGGAGCCGATTAGATCCAGAGAAGAGAGCAGCGCAGGAAAGGAAAGAAAATGGCAAACAGAGAGAAAGAAGAATACAAAGTAAGTGAATTTATTATTGAGTTAGACACAGAAGACAAAGAAGAACAGGAGAAAGAGTTTATATCCCGTATAACTGCTGAGATTATGACTATAGCAAATGACTTTATTACAAGACACCCAAATGTAAATATATGTACATCACAAGGTATTACAGAGTTATTTAAGGACATTAAACGTAAGTATAAGGCAGATATAAATAATATAAAAGAATTAAATATATTATGGGATATATATACTATTATCTGTTGTACTTGTAGGATTAAACCTACTTTGATGCGATATTGTATTATGATTGGTATACATCCTGATACCATGAACAGCTGGGATCGGGGCGAATATGGCGGGCGGGTAGCCTCTGGACACTCCGAATCGGCCAAAAGATGGAAGTCAGAGTGTGAGTCAAGTTTATATGATGAGGTGATACAAACCGGGAATATTGGATGCATGTTTGCCCTAAAAGCAAACTACGGTTATCGGGATAATATCCAGATAATCCAGTCAGACGGGCACGATATGCGTCCAGAGTACAGCCGGGAGGAGATTGCAGCACGGGCTAAGATTGTGGATATGCTGCCGGATTCCGTGGCAGAGCTTCCAGATTAGCGCTGTTTTGTCCCTCTGCCGCACACAAAATGGCTGTTATAGGGCGTTGTGATGGCGGATTATGCAATATATACAACATATATGACCTGTATTTGTGTATATTTAAGCCTTAACTATTCGCGAAACGTGAGTTTTGCGCATAGTTGGATGCGACAGGAAGCGGAGACAGGGGATAAAAGACATTATGCATAAAAAGACGCCTGTTTTTTGTGCAGTATTACAGGGCAGAGGGCCAGGCCTCAGAAGATACCGGGGTAGGGGTCTAATGGGGGCGGTGCCTGGGGCGGAGTTAGTCCCTCAAATAATTTTAAAATAAAAAAGGCTTCTCTGCATGATAAGGCTAGTTGTTGTATTACCAGAATAGTTGTTATATCAGATAAATTGGTTGTTGTAATAGTTTATGTATTTTATAAAAGCAAAGGAGATGTGAGAATGATTCCAATAAGTGAACAGGTGATCAGGCATGGAGGGCGTATTTATTCAAAGGGAGATCAAGTTGTAGTAATTCTGGCAGATGGGTCAGGCGTTGTAGTGGGTGAAATATTCTTAGTTGAATCTTGTGGATTTGCATTAGATTATGCAATGCCCGGAAAAGAAAAACAGGTAAGATATATTCGATTCGGTCAGGTAAAAGCCATAGAATTTATAGATGATAGTATTCTTACCTTTGCGGCATCTGTATTACAGACAGAGCTTTCAAAGGGCGGAGATTGGTATAAAGCATTGGTATCCTCGATCAACGCTTGCCTTAGAGATAACACAGAGGGTAACGGTAAACGGGAGTGCAGTCTGGGCAAGGTGATTGCAGATCGGATTATTGGAATTGAAGTAGGTGATACAGATGTTTGAAACTATGATTGTGCTGGGGGATTATGTAATGGCTGGAGTAACCGCATGGTTTCTCTGTATGTGTGCCAAAGATAATGCATCAAGGATAGGATTTTCTTTGATGATTGTGTTGTTTCTTTCAAGTGCGATATTGATTAGTCGGAGGTAATAAAATGAAAAGTGTAAAAATGATGCTGATTGTAGTAGCAGGAGTAGTCAGTGTCGGTATTGCTGGATTGTTTGTGGTCCAGGGCAGCCGCAATAAGGCAATCTCTTTAGAGCAGGCAGTAGAAATGGCAAAATCTGATATTAAGGTGCAGGAAAAGCGCCGGATCGACCTGCTGCCTAATCTGGTTGATACGATTGAGGAGTATGATAAGCATGAAGCTGAGGTGCTTCAGGCGGTTGTTGAGGGTCGTGGAAGTGCTGGGGACATTGAAAATGTATCTACGGCAATTACCGCAGTAGCGGAGGCGTATCCTGAATTGAAAAGTAATGAAAATTACAAGCAGTTTATGACAGAACTGGCTACTACGGAGAACTTAATTTCGCAGTATCGGACAGCCTATAATAAACAGGTGGGTAATTATAAGCGTTATGTAAAAGGATTCCCGGCATGGGTATTTCTGAAATGGACAGGCTATGAAATTATTGAATTTGATCTGTTGGATTACGGAGCACCTGAAGATGCACCGCAGAATTTGTTTGAAGAATGAAATGTTTTTTAAGAAAAAAGCCCAATGTGAGCACGAATATGAAGAGATAGGCAGGTATTATTTTGAAGAAGGGTATACCAATGGAAATGTACTTCATGCCTATATCGTATATAAATGTAATGAGTGTGGACATATTCATAAAAATTGGATTTACAGCAAGAGATTTCTCCCCCATGCTCGAATAGAAACATTTCGAGATGCAGTTAGTTCTCTTGAAGCGGATGGTTTTGTGAAGGAGTTGGACTTTATATTAAGTCAGGCAGGAAAAAGCTTATGAAGATAACAAAGCGGGAAATATTGGCCAGTATTACGATCATAGCAGTGATGTTTTTGATTGGAAATCTGATTTTCGGGAAGATAGAGTCCTCCCAAATTGAAAAAAACTCAGAATACTATCAGGCCGCAAAAATCACAGATTCAGGAATGTTTCAGTATGGGATGAATACGGATCTTGGACATGCCTTTGTGTATGGCGATTTACAGGCTGTTGATACAGTTACTTTTGATGAAATCGGGGGCGGATATCTCTATGTTGAGAAAATCAAGGAACGATATGAACGGCATGAAAGAGAAGTTACGGAAACTGATTCTAAAGGCCAAAAGCACACCAAAATAGAAGTATATTATGAGTGGGAAACCAAGGACAGGGAAAGCAAACATTCTGAAAAGATAATATTCTGTGGTATTGAGTTTCCGTATAGTAAAATCCCATATTATTCTGACAATCATATCAAGACTATCAACTCTGACAGGGAATACAGTTGGGAATCAGGGGAATTTGTAAAAGTTAGATTCAAATACTATGGAACATCCATTAAACATACCGGAACTGTTTATACAGACCTGAGAAACGGCACAATGTCAGATGGATCAGCGTTTTATGTAAACCAAACGATAGATGAGGCGGTTGATTATTTGACACATACCTTTACCTGGGTGTTCTGGATTATATGGATTCTGATAACTGGTGGAGTGGTATTTGGATTTTATTACTTTGATAACACATGGTTGGAATAAATTAGCTGGCTGCGGCCGGTTCAGTCGGAATGGCGAAAATGGCAGACGTCACGCGAGGCAAGCGGGGAATAGCGGCAAGTATACAAGGGCGTATTCCGTGGAGGTTCGAATCCTCCTTCCGGCATTTAAAGCAAAATTGAAGAGGTGAGATTGATATGGATGATTTTTCATTGGAGCTGGAAACCAAATGCTCATATTGTCCAAACTTCGAACCAAAGTTGGTGCAATATGATTGCAGGAGAATGGTTGATTTTTTTCCTAAGATAGAAAATATTATAAGCTGTAAATTTAAAGATATGTGTTCTGATAGGAATGGGGCGAGTATAGTCACATTGCCTGATAATAGCAGCTGGTATATATGCCCGTGGTGTGGAAAGAAGGCGGTCAAAATTCTTCCAGAGACTCACATTTCTAAGCTGCCCTATAAATGCCGGAATTCGAAATGTGGGAAAGAGTTTATTATAAATGTGTAAAAATTGTGGATATAGTGTGATTGTTTTGTTCCCGATGGGGAAGAAAGATATTAAGATGTCGATTTAAAAAGAGCCTGAATGAGCCTTCGACCTTTGCTTACAGTAGAAAGGAGAGAGGCTTATTCTATGGATTTTCAACAGCATAGGGCGGTGATTAACCGACTGAAGCAACAGCTTACTGTACCGCCTTCATATGAATCCCTTAGTGTATTACTCAGTGAATTGCAGTATACGCTGGAGGATAACCCGGATTTAAACATTGATGGGCGAAATTATGTGTTTGCTTACTCAAAATTTATAAAAAAATGGGCTTCAAAAACATTTGCTGATACGCTTGATTATAGATGGGATGGCCTTTATTGGGATACCTTGTTATTTGAGGCAAGAAATCATGTTGTAGACAGTTATCTGCTATATTTGGAGAAAAATAGAGACCCGGAAGATCGTTTCTATGAACCGCGCAGAAACCATTTTATAAAACTGGGAATTATAGATGCATTACAGGGTTTGCTGGATGATAAATATGATATTGTCAGTTTATCAATGCCACCAGGAACAGGAAAGACAACTCTGGGGGAAATGTTTATTTCTGGATTTATGGGGTGGTTCCCAGATTTATGTAATCTGTTTTCTTCTCACAGTGGTCATGTCACCAGAATGGTGTACCAGGTACTATGTAATATCATAGGTATTGGATTAAAATCAGGGCAGATTCCAGAATATGCATGGAAAGAAATATTTCCAAATGTTCCCATTGAAAGTAATAATGCAAATGAGCAGGAGATTAACCTGGGGAAATTCAAGCCTTTTAAATCCATTACCTGTAGAGCATTGGGAGCATCACAGACTGGTGTAACAAGATGTGAAGGCATTTTATATTGTGATGACCTTTGTTCCGGTATCGAAATGGCACTGTCTAAAATTCGTCTGGACAAGCTCTGGACAATGTACAGTACAGATCTGAAAACTCGAAAGAAAAAGGGAAAGGGTGGAAGAAAGTGTAAAGAGCTTCATATTGCCACACGTTGGTCTGTCTGGGATGTAATTGGAAGAATCAAAAATATTTATCAGAAGACAGACAGATGCTGTTTTATTTCAATACCAGACATTGATCCTCAGAGTGGAGAAAGTAATTTTGATTACGATTATGGAGTGGGATTTGATGTTGAGTATTTTGAGGACATTGAAAAATCATTAGATGATATTACTTACAAGTGCCTCTATAAAAACGAACCGGTTGAGAGAGAGGGAATCCTTTATAATCCAGATAGACTGAGGCGCTATTATGGAAAACTTCCACAAAAGGAACCCGATGCAATTTGGGCTTTTTGCGATACAAAGGATACGGGAACGGATTATAACTGTTTGGGTGTATTTTATCAGTATGGTGCGGATTATTATTTGCATGATGTAGTGTTCCAGAATATTGACCCCTATATGTTAGATGATATAAATGCGGACTGCTTGGTTAGAAATAATGTCCAGATTGCAGTATTTGAGAGCAATAAGGAAGGTAGTCGAACGGGAGATAAGGTACAGGAAAAAGTGAGGGAAAAGGGTGGAAAGGCAAGTATTGAAAAGAAATTTACCACTACGAATAAAGAGACCAAAATTATTGTTAATAGCCCGTGGGTAATTGAACATGTACTATTTAAACATGCTGATTGTTATGAAGCAAAATCTGATTATGGACAGTTTATGTCTTGGCTTTGTGCATATAGTCAGCTGGCGAAAAACCCACATGATGATGCACCTGATATGGTTTCGATGCTGGCTGTGCATGAGAGCGGGACTGGAAAAACAGAAGTAAGGGTGCGACCTAGATTGTTTTAGAAGGGAGTTAGATTATGATTAAGATTTTGACAAGAGAGTATCTGGCTACATATACATTTTTGGCAGCTGAAATTGAACGCATGAAGAAAAGAATCAAATACTATGAAAATCATCCACTCCAGAGGACATATGGCGTTGTTAAAGGATCGTTGAATCAATTTCCGTTTACAGAATGTCATTTTGTTGTATCAGGCCCTACAATAAAGTCATCAGAAGAAAGAGACAAGGCTATTCGCCAGCTGATAATTGATCTTAAAGGAAATGAACGGCTGTTGAATGATATGAAATTGGATATCGAATTATATCTTGAAACCTTGCCGCCGGAATACTTGGAAATAAAGCATATCTTGGCTTTAAAGTATGTAGAAGGGAAGAAGGATGGGGAGATAGCCGGTATTATAAAATGTGACCGCAGTACCATCAGCAAAAAGATTGACCGTTTTTTAAATAGTTTGTTGTGTGCTTGATAAAATAGCAATTTCTCATTTGTTGCTAACGACTTAAATCAAGTTCCTTCAGAAGTTAAATTTTTTAAATATAACGGTAATGCTCAAAATTCTCCTGTAGTTAATGCAGGTATTGGATTACAGCTATACTATGATCAAAACTTTAAAGTTCAAATAGTAATAGATTACGGAAAAAGCAATTCATTATGGATTAGAAAAACACACGAGGGACAGTTTTTAGCATGGACAAAAATCTTGTAAAATGATTATATTGATTGCGAAGATATCTTTTTCCATTCTGACCAACCAGCCGGGTGAGAGTAACCGTTGTAGAAACAAAAGTATATTGCGCTCAAATCAGTAGGCAGAAATTCTACAAAAGTCCATAAGCCTTCAGGATTTTTTGATATAATTGCTCGTCCGTAAGTATGGAGTGGAAGGTTTATGGTCTCTGGATTAGTATCGTACACACCACTTTTATTTAATGGATCTAAAATGTCTCTTAGTCCAGGTTTAATTGTAAATGCAATACTCGAAATATTGCTATTTACCTCCACAAAAACTTTCACACAATTCACATTTTAAATGTGCTATCATGGTAGCATGAATACGAATGATTTGATAAGCGCTGGTGTAAAACTGGCGCTTTTTGTGTGTAAAAAAGGAGGTGGAAGCAGGTGTCGGCATTTGAAGGCTGGATTTTAAAAATAAATGGCGAGATTTTTCCGAATTGTCTTATTGCATTAGAGTCTTATGACTGTACTCCAGACCAAATCATGGATTTGGATCCTTATCGAGATGGAATGGGAGAATTACATAGAAATGCATTGCCACATACTGCTACATCCATTGAATTTTCCACGCCTTACTTGAAACTTAGGGATGTTGAGATTTTAAATAAATTCATCCCACATGAAAATCGAATCAGGGCAGAGATTGATTATTGGAATCCCAATACACTGTCCTATGAATCTGGAGCATTTTATATTACAGATGTGAAATATAGCATGGTTAATGTTGATGAAAAAAGACGTGATATTTTGTATAAACCTATCACGGTGTCAATCACTGAATACTAGGAGGTAAACTTGTGATAGATATTCCTGATTTAGTGAAACAACGTTACAGAAAAGATAATATTTCTTCGGAAACGGCGAGAAAATTAGAATTGTCATTTTTTAGTCGCAATATAGATACTCTGTATCCGTCTAATGATCTGTATCCTGCCAATGATTTATTCCCGGCAGATGCAGGGAGTCCATGGCTTACGATAGGGATGGATCGTATTTGTTCAGAAAGTTTAACACTGACCGAAAGCCTGTGTTCTGGAGATAACATTGTTTGGGGAAGCTGTGAGGCTGCCAAACTGACGCTTACAGTAGCAGATGTAGAGGATGACATAGAGGGAAAAGAGTTTACGGCGACGTTATCCATAGGTGATTACTCAATGGCCTATGGGATTTATACCGTGGACAGCGTGATCCGCCAAGCAGACCGGCGGAAGCGAAAAATAACCGCCTATGACCGCATGATAAAATTTGATACTGATGTATCCGAATGGTATCAGGCCATGTATCCGGAAGATTCCACCGTGCATACCGTTCAGGAGCTGAGGGACAGCTTGTGTGATTACATAGGGGTGAGCCAGAGGTTTGTGCAGCTGCCAAATGATGATCTGGTGATCGGCAAGACCATTGACCCCGAAACGCTGTGTGGTCGGGATGTGCTGCGGGCAATCTGCGAGATCAATGGCGTGTTCGGGCATTTCGACCGGACCGGTGCGCTGGCTTACATCAGTTTACAGAACACGGGCATCTACCCATCTGAAACGCTGTATCCGGGGAATGACCTGTTTCCGCAGTCCGGATGGCAGTCTGCGGAGGATCTGGAATACTACAAGACGATCACATATGAGGATTACCTTGTTGATGGGATTGATCGTGTCCAGATACGGCAGGAGGAAGGCGATATCGGAGCGGTAGTGGGATCTGGCAACAACGCTTATGTGGTGGAAGGGAATTTCCTGACTTATGGCATGGGGAGCGCTGACCTTACTAAGCTGGCATGGTCCATTTATGATCTGATTGCTGGGAAGACATACCGCCCGGCTAAAATTGTATCGTATGCCATGCCATGGATTGAGGCCGGGGACGGGATTCGGGCCATTACAACCGATACAGAGATAGCCACTTTTGTACTGCATCGAACCATGAGCGGTATTCAGGCCATGATGGATACCATTCAGTCTAAGGGGACGAAACAGCAGGGGCAGAGCTTCGGGATCTCTAACGAGATTATACAGCTCAAAGGAAAGACTGCAGTTATCGTGCGGAGCGTGGAGGAAGTATCCGTAAAGATATCTGATGTAGAGAAGAACACAACCGCCCAGCTGAAAGTTGTATCGGATGCGATTGAAGCAGAGGTGAAACGAGCAACCGGGCAGGAGGTGGAGCTTGCCGGATCCATCAAGGTGATGGCTGGACAGATTGAGCAGAAAGTCAGCGCCGGGGACTTGGTGGCTAAGATCAACCTGGAGGCAAATAAAAGCGGCTCTAAGATTGTTATGGAAGCCGGTCATTTTGTGTTGAAAGGCACTAACTTTTGGGTGAATGAAGACGGCTCTGGCGGTGCCGCTAACGGGAATCTTACATGGAATGCCGCTGGTAAGTTGGTGGCGGTAGGTATGGAGCTTCGGGGGACTGCCAATACCAGTTCGATTGGGGCAGATGTGATTAATTGTAATCACTTGGAAGCAGATAAAATTAATTGTGATGGGGATTCCAATTTTTTAGGTGAGGCACAATTCATCTATATTTCCTGTCGCTCCATCTATAGTTCTGTTGCAGGAGATTCATGGTCTGATAAACGTCTAAAACGGGCAGTAAGACGGATTGATCCGGAAACAGCGGGACAACTGATTTCCAGGCTACGCCCCATTACCTATAAGACGAAGCAGGGAGGACTTCCGGGTATTGGTTTCTACGCTCAGGAAGTGGCAGAGGCTTTACGGGAGCTGGAACTGGATTACCCCCTGATTGGCCGAAAGCCGGATGATGGATATATGACTCTTAGATACCAGAATTTCATTCCTTTGCTTGCAGGCGCTTTTGCGGCACAACAAAGGGAACTTGAGCAGATAAAGGAGGATTTACATGGCAGAAAGTAAAGGGAAGCTGCTGGTCTATTCCCAGAAGGATATGCAGATGGTGATGGATTTTGTTGACAGCCTACAATATACAGGGCTGGCAATGGCAAGGAAAGTAAGCACCATCGGAACCATTCTGGAGTCCGGCAGACCGCTTGATGAGATTATGAAGAAGGGAGGCAATACAGATGGGGATTCTCAGAAAAATGAAACAAAGAGCAGCTGAAATGGAAAAGAGCTATTTCCCGTACACTTGGAAAGATAAGCCCAGTATTGAATCACCGATCAATTCCGTCAACCTGAACCATATAGAAAGCGGAATCAATGAGCTGGATAACCGTGTTGTGGTTTTATCCAAGGATAAAGCAGAAAAGACGGAGCTCGCCAATGTGTTTATCAATTTTGAGTTTGATGAGAATAGCGGCGTAATGACGTTTACCCGGTTCGATGGTAGTAAAGTGGAAAAGGATACTGCCATGGAGAAGATTGCTCTTAATTGTTATCTGGAGGGCGATAATTTTGTTCTGGAGTTGGCAGATGGAAGCAAGCAGACTGTTTCCCTTTCAAAATTCATTGATACATACACCTTTAAAAGCACAGATGTTATTCGAATGAGCGTGAACGGGAAAGAAGTATCTGCAGATATCCCAGATGGGAAAATTACACTTGAGAAGCTGGAAGCTACCGTAATGTCAACTATCCGTCAGTGCGTCCTTGATGCACAGACGGCGAAAGGAGTAGCAGAACAGGCAGCAAGTACTGCGCAGGGCTGGGCTATTGGCGGGGAAAGCTTTGAGAAGAACAATGCCAAATATTTTTCAGGCCAGTCTAAGAGGTATGCGGTCGGCGGCGTGGAAGAGGGGGATGAGACGGACAATGCTCAGTATTACTGTGAAGAGGCGAGAAAGGCCGCAGAGCAGGCAGCCGGATCAGTAGGCTTTGACGGTACTGCCTCCAGCGTATCAGCGGTAGATACGCATAATCTCACCGGAGCAGGAGCCGGAAAGAAGTCCACAGTACAGAACCTGTTGGACGTTATTGCTCAGAAACTGGTTGAGAAGGTTGTTACCTCTGACACCTTCCAGATAGTGCTTGCTAAATATCTGGTTAATAACGGACTTACTACAGAGGCAGGAAAGTTCGGGCTGGACGCGGCGTTTGGAAAGAACCTTCAGGATCAGATTACTCAACAAAATAGCAATATTCCAAGCATTACATTTACAATTCGACCAGGCCTAAGAGACATTTTAGATCCATCAAATAAAAGTGGTGTATATGAAACTAATTCAGCGGTTCTAAATCTTCCATTATCTGCTTATGGACGAGCGATTATATCAAAAAATCAGGAAAATAAATGGATTTATGTAGAATTTCTGCCTACTGATTTGAGCGCAATATACTTTTGTTTCTACAACGGTTACTCTCACCCGGCTGGTTGGTCAGAATGGAAAAAGATATCTTCGCAATCAATATAATTATTTAAACCATCTGTATTGTTTTAGTTTTACCGCCATGGTCTACAACCTTCAATGATCCGTCAACATCCAGATATAATATGCAAGCATTGGTTCCAGTATTTTCAAATGATATCCCTGCTCGGCTATATTGATTTTGATTAGTTAATCCTTCTATACATAATGCGGCCGTTGACCAATCGTTACCTGTTGTACCATTGATTCTTTTAATCTTTAAAATGCCAGAGATAACATCACCACTTTTACTGACTTTAGCATTTTGTATACTGTTGATATTGCTATTTTGTGAAGTAGAGTAACCCGTAAACTGGCCCGATTAAGGGCTTATTTTTTTATGCCTTTATAGAGGCAGAAAGGATCATAAAATGAAAGACACAATGATTTTAAAGGACGGAACCACCATTGAGCTGGAAGCAGGAGCATCCCTTGGAGCAATCCAGGTATCTGAATCCGACAGATCAGCCATGTTGCGGACCTGGGAGAAGCTGACCGAGGAGAATCTGGCAGAGGTGAAGATCCAGAATGGAAGCGGTCTGACCGTTGGAATCTATAAGGATTTGATACTGGTGTCCGAAACATCTGTAGTATCTACAGATGGGGCAGTAACTACTACATATAGCCTCCGGGGGAAGACAGAAGTGGAGAAGCGCCTGGATAACGTGGAGGCAGGTCAGGCAATTCAGGACGAAGCCATTGTGGATCTTGGTGAAGTATCCAGCCTGCTTGCAGAACAGATAGAGGGAGGTGAAGTATAATGGCAGCTTTCTATGGTAATAGGATTCGCGCCGGGCTTATGAGCGTGGAAGAGGTACCGAAACTGTGGCGGGCAAAAACAGAGTTATGGTTACAGCAGAATCCGGAAGATTAAGAAAATGAGGTGAGAGGATGAAAGAGAAATCATTTGAATATGCAATTAGCGCCGCCGCAGGCGCATTTTTTAGTTTCTTTGGAATTTTGGCAGTACCTTTGGCATTGCTTATCCCTTGTAACATTATTGACTATTTTACAGGGCTGGCGGCCTCAAAAGTGAACGGTGAAAAGATCACAAGCAAAAAATCAATTACGGGAATCGTCAAAAAGGTAATGATGTACATACTTATTTTTGTCGGTTTTGGAATTGACTGCATGATATCTTATGTAACTGCTACGCTCCACATTGAGATGCAGTTTCCATTACTGTTTGCGGCCATGGTAGCATCCTGGTTGGTTGTTAATGAACTGATTAGCATTACAGAAAATTGTGAGGCTACAGGGCTTGTTATTCCGATTCTGAGCCCGGTTCTGAGGTTTGTAAAACGGAAGATTGAGACTGCGACAGAAATCCCAGAAGAAGATAAAAACGGCGACAGTGGGAATTCATAAGGAGGTGATCCGAATATCTCCCGGTTCAGCCAGGGATAGAGCTGGAGCTACTATACAACATTTAAAGGAAAGAGAGGATAAGAAACTATGGCAAATTTAACAGGCAAACATCAGGACAAGATCCCCGGAATGGGCGGATATGTAAACGCAGGATCAGATCTGCAGCCCAAACAGCCAACACCGTATCTGTACGATGCCCCATGTGATGTACCGCATCCGGACAAGCATCAGAGTGGCGTTGGTGGCCCGTCTGATCGCAATAACAACGGCATAGACGATAAAGAGGGACAGGAGGAACTGTAATGGGAAATCAGGAATTTTTAAACATTTGCAAGGCTAAGGTATCAGAGTATTACAACCAGAAGAAGGATAAGACAGACGCAGCTCCAGTTATGACGGTGGATGATGTGTTTGTAGTCTGGTATAGCAAGAGTCTCCAGAATCATAAGGCCCTGCTCAGTACACCAGTGTCTGACGGTATGTATTATGAGCTGACTTACAACGGCGATAAGAAGGAACTGTACTTTGACGCCTATAAGAAGTGGGAAAATATCTGTTATCCCATGTAATGGGCGTTGCGACGTCGCAACAGAAAGGAGCGTATGATGAGTAGATTTTTAAGCTGGCTGAAACGGTTCTTCTGCCGACCTAAGCTTGGATGTGAACATCAGTATAGAAAACACTGGTGCCGCCGCTATGGACCTTATGGTGGGTATGTAAGGCGGTGTGTGAAATGTGGGAAGGAGATCGGGAGATGAAAAAGTTATTTATATCACAGCCTATGAATGGCAGGACAGATGAAGAGATTTTAAAGGAACGAAAAGAGGTTATCAAAAAAGCTGAAAGCATGATCGGGGAACCCGTAGAAGTGATTGATTCTTTTTTCGAGACTGTTCCAGAGAATGTTACGCCTCTGTGGTATCTGGCAAAATCACTGGAATTGCTGTCCACGGCAGATGTGGTATATTTTGCAGAGGGTTGGCAGGAGGCCAGAGGGTGCAAGATAGAGCATGAATGTGCGGTACAATATGGAATTGACAGAATTGAATAGGAGATTGGAAAATGAATTTTAAAGAAGCATTTGCAAAGATGAAGCAGGGGAACAAAGTAAAATTGCCATCATGGGGAGGATATTGGTATTGGGATTCAGAAAAAGAAACCATTATGATACAGTGCCGATCAGAGGATAGCGATCAGGGAGCACTTCTTGATATCCGTGATACCCAGAGAGTGGAGTACACTATGATGAATATGCAGTCCGATGACTGGATAATTGCTGATAGTAAGAATTGTCCAGTGCTTGGTGGAGAAGCAACATTCTCTTTTGGTGATGCTATTAAGTACATGAAGCGAGGATTTAGGGTTAAAAGACAGGGATGGAACGGAAAAAATCAGTATATCCAGCTTGCTGCTGGGATTTCCTATAAGTCTCCCGAAGGAGATATTGTGAATTGTGAGCATGAAGCAATTGGAAATAAGGCTATCGCTTTTGTAGGTACAAGTGGAGTTCAGATGGGCTGGCTTGCGTCACAGGCGGATATGTTGGCGGATGACTGGGTATTTGCTGATTAGTCATAGCAAGTTATAAAATTAGTCATAGACACGCAGGTGAACCCTATGGTTGATATTTATTGTAGTGGCGGAGCGTTTCTGGCGGTGGATATGGAGTATAATATTTTGGTAGAGATTATGCAGAACAATATCATAAAGCCAAATGATTTTATTCCTGTCCGTTTTGCCAATGGAGATAAAGGTGCCATTAGAAAGAAAAGTATAAATGGATTTTGTGAATATCACGAAGAAGTATAAGATGTAGCCTCTGGGGAAACTCAGAGGCCTTTTTAGTTGGAGGTGACCGATGGTTACAGCAGTATTTACAGATAACGATGATTGCGCCCGCACCTACGGCCTATGGCAGTGGGATTACGGCCAGCAGCTCAGGATAGAGGGACTGCATCTTCCGACGGCGGTAGAAATCCACTTTGCGCTACAGGAGACCGGCGGCGAGGCCATAACCCGTGTGGGTACCACTAAGGACGGCGT
>OJRO01000485.1_pt1 | contig 39974 bp, 40 predicted proteins | sample 1599221 | NCBI WGS metagenome assembly OJRO01 (sample SAMN03922449, study PRJEB24848) | human gut metagenome | isolation source: stool sample | host: Homo sapiens | place: Germany | collected 2009-11
AGTATGTGGAAGAAGAAGGCTATGTACAGCGCGAAATCACTACAGATGATTCGGGAAATAATGCCCAGCTGGAGACACTGTATTCGTATTCAAAGGGAACTCTTTATAGCAGGGATGCTGGAAGTAAAGAATGGAACCAGACAGAGAAAAACGATAACCTTCCAGTAGTGTTATTTGGAACATTTGAGAGGATAAAGCTGGATGGAAAAACATACATGACATTCTGCGTAAGAGATAATCTGGATTTGATAGAGTATGATATTATTCCGGACAATAAATTCACAGAGAACAAGACAGTTGTATATGACACTCCGGGAACAGAGAAAACCACAGTCAATACAGTGGATTACCTCAAAGAATACCAGGCGGTTCCCCAAGAAGAGCTGGAGCAGATGATAGTTTTCCCGGGCAGTAAAAAAGCGGAAAGCTCACAGGCTGCAGATTAAATACGGTATGATTGCTTATGCCAACAAGTTTGCAGAGCTCAGACCTTCATTTGTAAAAGTTTATCAGAACAAGAGGAGAAGCAATATGGCAAGTCTGTTAGAACGATTAAAATATATAATAGAAGATATTTTTGGAAAGAAAACCTATGCAGAATCTCAGAGAGATAAATATAAAAAAGTAGTAAGGAATTTGGAAAAAGAGTTAAAGAAAACAGACAATTTAAGTGATGTTATGGATCAATTGGCAACAGATTACAATACAATGGAGATGAATCCGGATTCTGCTCAGGGAAAACTCAGCGACACTTTTGTAACAAAGGAAAGTGAAAATCGCGAGGCAGTAGAAAAACTGGGGGCTGATTTTAAAGAAATAATTGCAGAAGTAAAATCAAAATTGGAATTTGCAAGAGATGAATATAATTACTGGTGTGACGAAGCAAAACGTGAAGATGATGAAATGAAGATATATCAGCAGCAATATTATGAAGAGGAAGAGAGATTAAGAAGAGAAGCTGCGGAGGAAGAGGCAAGGCGAAAAAGAGAAGCGTCATAGGTTGATTAGTTAGTTATGGGAAAGGAGAATGTATGCAGGATTTTAAAATGTCAGGAAGCAATATGAATGAACTGCTGACTAACATGAAAGCAATAAAGGAAAGAATAGATGATTCCTACGATGAATTGACCCTGCTTATGTCGCGTATTGAGAGTGATAAATTGTGGAAGGGAAAAGAGGAAACTACTTTTATGGCATATATGGGGCTGATGCAACAATATCATAAAAGTTTTTCAAAGGCTAACGGTGACAATCCGGTGCAGCAGGCAATCGATGCATTAAAATCTCATGGTGACAGAGTAGATGATTTTTATGATGAATTTCAGGAGTATAAGGATATGGAGGACATGTAATGAGATTTACGGAGCATGAAATGGTGTTTTTTAATAGTATTACAAAAGGAAATGATGTATTTGGAATTCCGTTAAAGTTCCGACCACAGAAAGGTCATGAAGAGGAAGTTAAAAAAACTATAAATGGACTGATAGAAAAGGGTGTGCTTGCATCTGAAACGGAATTGACGAAAATGGGATTTTTGCCGGCAAGAGCATTGGAATGTTATAAGGAAAGCCGGAATCATGTTATTATAAATTATTTACATATTGCACTTTTGGAACAAAGAGAGGCGATAGTGATTATTCCCTTGAAAAATAGAGAATATGAGATGTTACGGCTGCCGAGAGTCGCTGTCTTATATTTATTATTGAAAATATATCCGGTATTACAGACTGGAACAGTATCAGAAAAGGAGCTTTTACAGCTGCAAGACATTGATTCTTTTTTAAGAGAAGTAAAAGACTGCAAAGAGAATATCATGATAGGAGAATTTCAGGATAATGCATTAACAAAAGAATGGCTTTATTATTGGAAGAATAATCAGATATTTGAGTATGACCTGAATCGGCAGATAAAAAGAGAAGTGGGTGCAGTACAGGTAAGAAGAGAATTACTGAGACTTCTGGCAATTGATGAGGAGGTAAAAAATTATGCGTAGTAGCGTAGATACGGCCTGCAGCGGATCCTCAGAAGAAATAAAAATAGGTGCCGGTGTTTTGGATTATATAAGTGAATTGGGAAATATCCAGGCAAAGATTTTGGAGGCATATACCTATAGTGAACAGTGTGTACAAAATATAGAATCAGAGGATACATATCAGGGGGAGGCCAGAGAGGAGATGCTTGCATTTTTTAAATCCCTAGCCAGTAATATGCAGAAAATGACATTTTTATATCAGGCGGCAGGAACGTACATTCAAAATGCTTATAATACTATGTATTATAATGAACAGCAGGTTGTGGAATGGGTCATTGGACAAATTGGAGGAAATGAATAAAAGTTATGGAAGAAGAAATAAAAAAAGCATACATGGATTGGAGTGAAAAAGGTGTAAGCTATTTAAATTGTATGTATGTGTATGATATAATGATGGATGTGGACGAGGCACTGCAGACCTGTGATACCATTTTAGATGAAATTGACCTGGGAATTGACTATACATCTAGGGAAAAGGATATTGACAGGCTTTTAGAGGGGCATGGAACCCTTCACCGTTATATTGATGTCTTAAATTGTTACGTGGATGATAAGCTGGATCAGCCTTTAAAGAAAGATTTCAAGAAAAATGCTACAGAAACAATCAGCCGAATCCATCTGGAAGACTTTGAGGTAGATAATACACTGGGACTGACAGAAAACAATTACATAACCGGCGGAATGGGATATGCCGGAACCATGGTAGAACAGGAAAAAGCAAAGCTGACTTTTGCAGATTTTATTGGAACTTCTGACGGAAAGGCGGATGGAAATGGGCTTCATATGGCATATACCAATGGAAGTGTAGAGGATTTTGCAAGTATCTTTGCAGCACAGTATGAGGCAATGAAAGCATCCGGAGTTTTGGGAGAAGACAATAATCTTACCCAACAGGAATTTTTGGAGCAGTTTTATAGGCAGGGAGAATTTACCCATGACAGCAGTAACCCATTTTTAAACTTTGTTTCGTCCGTATTGGATATCACAATTATCAAACCTATCATAGAGGCATGTACCGGAGAAGATTTGATAACCGGAGAAGACTTGACAGACATGGAACGTGGACTTAAAGTGGTTTTTGCAGTGGTGGATTTGGTTACACTTGGAGGAGCCATTGCAGCAACAAAGTTCTCGGAAATGGGATTAAAAGAAGGACTTAAGGTATTTGGAAAAACAGCCCTGATAGATTTTGCAGGAAATACAGCAGCCTGTGGTGTGGGAGCACTGGGAGAAACCTTTGACTGGCCGGTACCGGTAACAATGATGCTGAGTCTTGCAGCAGGAATCACGGTAAGTATTTCGGGAAATAAGCTGTTATTTAAAAATGCAGATGGGATAGAGATTGGGTCGAAGACGCTGAATGAAAGGGAGTGGGAGAGCTTCAGAGATTTAATGTCACCAGAAGAAGCGGCTAGATATGATAAATATTGGTATGATAGTATAACATCTATACCAAAAGGAGAAAGACCAGACCCTACAACATATCTAAGTCAGGAGTATATTGATGGGCATTTGGCGAAGTTTGAAAATGGGGTTTCAGTTATACAAACAGAGTGGGCTTACGGAAGATATTCAGAAACTAATGGGTTTGTTGGAGTACCCGATGACAATACATTATTTGTATTACCTAAGGAATACTGTGATAGTGTCATTCAGAAAGCAAATGGAGATATTTCAATAATAGAGGAAGAGTTAGGATTTCCTAAAGGATATTTTAAAAATGGAGGTGGGTTGGTAAGAATTGATGTGGATAATGTTTCGGATTTAAATATTCGTGTTCCAAGTGGTAATGAAGCAACTGCAAATGATTTGTGGATACCGGGAGGGTATACATCTGGTGGAGTTCCAGAGGCAATTACAGATACAATACCGCTGGATAGGACACATGTTACGAGAATTGATATTAATTAAGGAGGAAAAAATATGAACTATGATGTTTTAATTAATACTGCAATTGAAAAAAATGAGGTTTTACAGTTATTACGTGGAGAAAAGGAATATGAAGTTATAGTGTCAGAATTTTCACCAGATATTTTTCCAACAGATATCACATCTGTGTTAGTAGAGTGTTTTTATAAGCAGATTAAAAAGATTGAAAATATTGAAAAGATTTTTACAACAGGACTTGAAAAATTATTATTAGGAGATGCCAGTGATGTTTATATAGCAGTGTTATACTTTGATGCTTGTATTTTTCAGGAAGAAAGAAATAAAGCTACTTTTACATTAGATAGAAAAATAATTGCAGAGAAGATAAGAACAGCACTAAATGAAAAAAAGGAACAATTGCAGGAAAGTGTTACATATAAGAATGGAATGACAAAAAAGAATCCATGGAAAAATATTGAAAATTTTAATAATTACTATTGCAAGAAGTACGACTTTAATATTATTGAATAGGAGATGGCAAAGAAGATAGATTTCTATTAATGCTAATGAATCATGTACGGTAAGTATTTCCGGGAATAAGCTGTTACTTAAAAATGCAGAGGGGATAGAGATAGGGACTAGGACACTGAATAATGATGAGCTTAAGAGGATTGGTCAGACGATAGAGGAAGGGAATTATTCAAATTTAACAGATTTGGTATCGGCAAAAGAAGCAGAGGTGTATCTGCATTTTCTGGAAAGTGGAAGTACTGCGGGAATGACAGAGGCAGAACTTAGAGCAGTGCGGAAGATAGAAGAACTTATTCAGTCGAATAAGATAGATTATAATGGGATATTAAGGATACGAAATGAGACGGTAAAGTCTGATGTTGAAGTAGTAAGAAAAACAACAGAAGACAGTGTAGAAGATGTGGGGAGAGTGGTAGTAAAACTATTAATGGTTTAAGTATAATAGATGGGAAAGTGGATGGGAAAATACCACTAGCAGAGTATGAAAAATATCGAGTTGATAGTGTGCATAATATAGATTCGGATATGATGACCTTAGGAAAGTATGAACCAACTATAAGGGCAGATGGTACTAAAGATTTTTCAATTCCAGGTCCAGGTGCATATACTGTTAAGGCAGGAGATACAACATATTTTAGTCTTGGAACGGAGCTGACTTTTGCGGATTTTATCGGAACTTCTGACGGAAAGGCGGATGGAAATGGGCTTCATATATCGTATACCAATGGAAGTGTAGAGGATTTTGCAAGTATTTTTGCAGCACAGTATGAGGCAATGAAAGCATCTGGAGCTTTAGGAGAAGACAATAATCTTACCCAACAGGAATTTTTGGAGCAGTTTTATAGGCAGGGAGAATTTACCCATGACAGCAGTAACCCATTTTTAAACTTTGTTTCGTCCGTATTGGATATCACAATTATCAAACCTATCATAGAGGCATGTACCGGAGAAGATTTGATAACCGGAGAAGACTTGACAGACATGGAACGTGGACTTAAAGTGGTTTTTGCAGTGGTGGATTTGGTTACACTTGGAGGAGCCATTGCAGCAACAAAGTTCTCGGAAATGGGATTAAAAGAAGGACTTAAGGTATTTGGAAAAACAGCCCTGATAGATTTTGCAGGAAATACAGCAGCCTGTGGTGTGGGAGCACTGGGAGAAACCTTTGACTGGCCGGTACCGGTAACAATGATGCTGAGTCTTGCAGCAGGAATCACGGTAAGTATTTCGGGAAATAAGTTGTTATTTAAAAATGCAGATGGGATAGAGATTGGGGCAAAGACGCTGAGTGATGCTGAGGTTAAAAAAATCGGGGATGTGTTGGATGAAACAACAAATTCTAGCTTTGCAAATAAAAATTTGGGAGAAGTGTTAAAACAACAGGGATTAACATTAGAAGAATTTAATAAGTTAAGATTGACGGATGTAAAGGATTTAACAAAGGAGCAAATCGCACAGATGAAGGCAATACGCGAGGCAGTTCCAAAGATAGATGCTAACACTTATATTCAAAAGACAATACCGGCTTCGGATATAGACAAGTATATAGGAGAAGATGGCTGGTCTACAATTGGCAGTTATGTGGCAAGATATGATGATGTATCACACATAAAAGGATATGATAATGTTGTGGAGTCGTCGCGACTTGATTATGTAACAGGTGATGGAGTAAGACCGTATCCGGAAGGTGGAGATACTTATGCATATATTAAATTCAAGACAACAGATGCAGAAAAAATAAAGACACCATATGGGGAAATATTCGGTGGAACAAATACAGATGGTCCTCCTTGTACATTAAATGGATTTACAGGTGCAAGGAATGGGCAAATTATACCCGAGTGGTCTTTAAGTGGTGAATATGTAAAACCTAAGAAAGGTGCGGAATTACATAAAGTTGTTAATGGAAAAGATACTGTTGTTGCAATATTTGATGGTAAACATTTTGTAGAAGTGAAAGGAAAATAGAAAATGATAAAAAATGGTGAATTTTGTGTATATAATGGAAATGAGTACGAATTAAATGAGGATAATGATGGAAACTTAATAATAATTACAACAAATCGCGAAATAATAGATGCAACGTTTGTTGATGAATATAATAGCGGAGTATATAGTAAAATAATTTCGCCAAATGAAATTCAAGAAGCATATGAGTGTAGAACTTATGGTTTGATTAATGGTTATAAGGTTAGTATTAGGAAAGAGTTGAAAGATACTTTTTTTGTAGGCACAGGTGATAGAAAAATTGCTGATATACTTGGATTGAATAGAACAGATAAGTACTTGTATGAGAAAGAAATTGCCAAGGATAAAATAGAAGTAGTTCAAGAAAAAAAGAAAATAGAAGTATGATTGAATCAAAATAATGCATACTGCACGGGAAAACTTGAAAAATGGTGAATAGAAGGTAATAAAATGAAAACATTAGGAAAAATAGCAATATAAGTATGTAGAATTAAAAGATGTAGATTGTATTGTTCAGAAGTGGACACCATATAAGGAAAATATATGATAAAACATTACTAACCTAAAAATTGACATAAAAATGCAAATACGATAAAATTTTGCGTATAAAAGGGCACACTTATGGAAACGTAAGGTCGCAAAGCTAGAGTCTAACACGGAGTAACATTTATGTAATGACAGATCGGCTGCAACATCCGGTAATATCGGACGCTGCAGCCTTTTTGTATATAAAATTTTACTAAAAGGAGATTATAGTAGATTGGCTTCATATAAAGGAAAAGCAGCAGTTGAAGGATGGGGGAAAGGAGGAGCAATACAGTATGAACTTTCGTCAACGGTAGAATTAGAAAGATTAGGATTATTAAGAGAAATAAACTAGTATGGAGGTCAGAAGATGAAAATAGAGGATGCAAGAAAAATAATACAAGAGGAAAGTCTTCAAGGTTACAATTTATGCGAAGAACGAGAAAATAGAGAAAATGAAGTAGTGCTTAAGAAAGAAAATGAAAAATGGATAGTATATGTGACGGATGAACGTGCTAGTAAAATTACTAACTCAGTTGATAAGTATAATACGGAAACGGAAGCAATAGAGGATTTTATAGAAAGGTTGCGGGCAGATAAAGTACTATGCGAGTTGTAAAGGAAATAGTATTTACATAATTGAAAAATGTTGTTACACGCAATGTGCTTTTAACATTACCAACCTAAAAATTGACGTAATAATGTAAAGAGGAGCATCGTAATGGAAGATAGTGAAAAGGTTATTGTAAATTTTGTGAATGAAAATAATGGAAAAAGACATGAATTGGAAATCCCCTTGAATATAACAGCCAAAGCTCTGGTGACTGCATTAAACAAAGCATATAATCTGCAAATTGATGAAGCCAATGAGAATGAATGTTATATGGCCTGTGAGCAGCCAATTGCATTTTTGAAAGGAAACAGGATGCTTGAGGATTTTGGTGTTAGGAATGGTTCGACAATTATATTTGGGAGAAAATGAAAATGGAAAATTATGGATGGTCAATAGAATTAAATCCGGGATATGTTCTGATAATAGGGAATGCACCTGATGCACATATACAGCTTGACAGTGCATATGGTAGAGCTGTGAGAGTAGGATTGCAGGTGAAAGATGATATATCATGTGCTATGTTATCGGAATATAGTTCGTCATACAACACATTAGTAAATGGAAAAAGTATTCAAAGGATTGCAACAGTAAAAAATCATGATTTCATATCAATAGGAGATTTTACTGCATATTACAATAATGGAAAAATTTTCTTTGATTATGGAGCTATCAGAACAAATGGAGTTGAGGTCAGACCGGAGAGCTTGGATATACATACAACATATCCTGTCTTTATTCGTAATACGCGAATACAGGCAAAAAGAGATAAAACTCCAATAGAAATATTGGATCCGGGTACTATTCCGACAAAACCGGAACTCAATCTGGTTACTTCATTGATGCCTTCGATTATTATGTTTGCTCTGGTAGTGCTGCTTAGAGGAGTGATGAGCAAGTCAAATGGAGCTTTTGTTGCATTTAGTATATGTTCCATGGGTGTTGGAGTCTTTACATCCATATTTGGTATTATAAATAAACAAAAGAAGTATAAGAAAGACCTTGTAAAACGAAGAGACACATATCTTGAATACATAGCAAAAAAACGTAATGAGATAGAAGCTGCAAGAAGAGAGGAGTTAGATTGTCTAAACGCTCAGTATTATAGCATAGAGCAGGATATTGAACATATAGAGAATTTTGATCCGGTATTATTTGATCGTATATCTACAGATGAAGATTTCCTTGAAGTGTATCTGGGGAGGGGAAACGTTGAGTCATTGCGGCAGGTAGACTATAAAAAACAAGAGAAACTTGAGGTTGGAGATGATCTTAGCAGTCTGCCTGAGCATGTGGCAGGAGAATATATGGATATTGAAAAGGCGCCGGTTGTGATGAGTCTGAAGGATGCTAATGCGGTGGGGGTTGTCGGAGATGCGGATTCGTTGTATTCGATGATGAAGAATATGATTATGGATATTATCAGCAGACAGTATTATGGTGATATCTGTATATATGCATTACTTGATGATAATATCGGAAAGTATAATTGGCTTAGGGGAATAAAAGCTTTGAATAGCTCGAATGGCAATAGAAATATAGTTTGCGATCAGGAAAGCAAAAACAGAGTATTTGAAAATTTGTATAAAGAGCTTTCTATACGAAAAGATGAAAAAGTACATGGCAGATTTAATATAATAATTGTAATGCAGGACTATGGCATAAAGAGTCATCCTATTTCAAAATTTATAGAGCATGCATCAGAGCTCGATACTGTCTTTATATTTTTTGAATCAAAGCCGTCTTTGCTTCCATTATATTGTAGCAGAATAATTGATATATTCGACAATGAGAGTGCTATGATATATGATTCGGTCAATAAGACGCAAAAGAAATATTTTGAGTATGAGAATATACCTGATTGGCGTGTACAGAAGGCGGTCAGCATTTTGGAACCGGTGGAGTGTGAAGAAATAAGCCTGGCAGGCTCTTTGCGTAAGAACATATCTTTGTTTGAGCTGCTTGGAATCAACTCGGTGCAGGCATTGAATTTGAAGGAGAGATGGAATTCATCAAAAATATATGAAACAATGGCAGTTCCGTTGGGAGTAAATGTGAAGGATGAGATTGTTTATCTAAATCTGCATGAGAAATTTCACGGTCCGCATGGACTTGTGGTCGGAACAACAGGCTCAGGAAAAAGTGAGATTTTGCAGACGTTTATACTTGGGGCAGCAACGTTATTTCATCCGTATGAAATAGGTTTTGTCATAATTGATTTTAAGGGTGGAGGAATGGTTAATCAGTTTAGAAAGCTGCCTCATTTGATTGGTGCCATAACAAACATTGATGGAAAGGCAATAGACAGATCACTCAGGTCAATAAAGGCTGAACTGCTGAAAAGACAGAATCTGTTTGCACAGCTCAATGTTAATCATATAGATAAATATATAAAGGCATATAAAGAGGGACAAGCAAAAGTGGCATTACCACACCTTGTCATTATTGTAGATGAGTTTGCTGAGTTAAAGGCAGAGCAGCCGGAATTTATGAAGGAGCTGATTAGTGCAGCCAGAATAGGACGAAGCCTGGGAGTTCACCTGATACTGGCAACACAAAAACCGGCAGGACAGGTTAATGACCAGATTTGGAGTAATTCAAAGTTCAAATTGTGTCTTAAAGTACAGACGCAGGAGGATAGTAATGAAGTCTTGAAATCTCCTTTAGCAGCAGAAATAAAAGAACCGGGCCGGGCTTATTTGCAGGTCGGAAATAATGAGATATTTGAATTGTTCCAGTCGGGATATTCCGGCAGCCCCGAGAGCATAAATGGTGAAGATGATACACCGTTTGATATATATGAACTTGATTTTTCTGGAAAAAAGAATTTGGTATATAAGCATAAGCTCGAGAATTCAGAGCAGTCAAGGTCACAATTGGAGGCGGTTGTCGAATATGTAGATAAATACTGTAAAGCCGATGGAGTAAAAAAACTGCCGGATATATGTCTGCCTGCGCTGGAAGAAGTGATAGTATATGATGCCGAACTGGCACATAATGATACCCCTCTTTCCATGACTGCTGTAATAGGAATATACGACGATCCGGACAGGCAGAGACAGGGTCGGACAGTAATAGAGATAGGTAACAAAAATACTATTATCATAGGAGCATCGCAGTTTGGCAAGACCAATCTTCTCGAATTGATAGTGAGGAATCTGGCAGAAAACTATTCACCGGAAGAGCTTAGCATATATATTATTGATTTTGCATCAATGGTACTTAAAAATTTTGAGAAGCTGGCTCATGTAGGAGGTGTAGTATGCCCATCTGACGATGAAAGGTTGAAGAATCTGTTTAAATATCTGAGTGAACAGATAGAAGAAAGGCGTGAAAGACTGCTTGAAGCGGGAGTAAGCTCATACACATCATATCGCGAGGCGGGATTTACAGATATACCTCAGATAGTGGTACTCATAGACAATTATACTGCATTAAAAGAACTGTATCTGCAGGATAGTGACATACTGCTCAATCTGTGCAGAGAAGGTGGCTCTGTAGGAATAAGTTTCATTATTTCAAATATACAGACAACAGGACTGGGATATAAGTATCTGGCAAACTTTTCCGGCAGAATAGCTATGTTTTGTAATGAATCAAGTGAGTATATGACTCTTTATGGAAGCTGTAAACTCAGACCGGATGAGACTGCTGGCAGGTGCCTGACAGAAATTGATGGGGAAATATACGAGTGCCAGACATTTTTAGCGTTTGAGGGAACTAAGGAAATTGAACGTGTTAATAATATGCATGCATTTGTAGATCAGATAAATGCTGTATATGGGGATATCACTGCTGACAAGATACCGGAAATTCCTGAATTGCTCACACCGGACTATGTGGATCACACATTCAGAAGAAAAAATGATGAGAATATTATAGGAATTGCATACGACACAGTCGCCCCGGTTTACACAGATCATAATAAATGCAATATCATAACTATCTCCGGAGCTGATAATATGGGCAGAACAAATTTTATAAAATATTTTGCGTTGCAGATGTTAAACAGCGAAATAGATACTCATATATATATAGCTGATGATTTCAGGCGCAAGCTGTCTGATATCGGTCAGGAAAATGTAAGCTATGATCTGGATCCGGATGAATTTATACAGAAAATAATAATGATAGAGGTTCTCTTAGAGGAAAAATATAAGAGACTCATCCATCAGGAAAATCCGGAAAAAGAAAACACCCTGATCATAATAAACAGTCAGGAGGTATATACAGCGATATCAGATAGCAAGGATGCTCTTAATGCTCTTAAAAATATTATGGGCAAATATAAGGTATTAAATGTGTATCTCCTGTTTGGGGCAGTACCAAATGCACAGATAGCATATGGTTCGCCTGATATATATAAAATGATGAAGGAGACTAAAAGCATACTGTTTTTTGATAACCTGGATAATTGCAAGATAGTGGATATACCGCTGGCTATAAAGAGAAAGAATCAAAAGAAAATCGAACCGGGTGATGCATATTATATATTCGAGGATGAGGTCAGTAAGGTAAGGATACCACTGGTCTCAGATTAAATACGGTATATTAGCACCTCATAGTGAAGGGGCAGTAATGATAACGATAATGTTAGAGTTGCAATAGAAATTACGGTGAGAGTTATATAGGTGTAGAACGTATGGAATTATAAAAAACATTAAAGCTAATGTAGAAAAAATGAAGAATATTATTATGAGGGAAAATTTCCAAAACAGCCCTGATAGATTTTGTGGGAAATGATAAAACGCTCCATGCCTGCTTTTGAAAAGATATACAAAAAATATAATAAATAATAGTTGATTATAACGAACAAAAAATACGTAAATGCCGAAAATTGTCTAAAATTATACAGCTTTCGGCATTTTCAATGTATACTTTTTACAAAATCCGTGGAAAAGGGCTCCGTGTGACCGTTGTGTGACCAAAGAGGTGTATAATCTTATTCAAGAGGAAAACGTATAAATAAAATATGAGGATAAGAACGCGTGCTTTGAGATAAGGAGTCGGAATATAATAGATTATCACAGAGCATACATAGGGACGAAAATGGAATTAAAGCCAGAAGCATTTAAAGGGATAATGTTCAAGGTAAAGAGATCGGAAAAAATTTAAAAAAAATTTAAAAAAGTACTTGCATTATTCGTTTGACCATGATATTATAATACACGGTTCGTTGGTCAAGCGGTTAAGACGCCGCCCTCTCACGGCGGAAACACGGGTTCGATTCCCGTACGGACTGCTAAGTATTTAAAGCCGGTACATTCATGGAAGCATGATGTACCGGCTTTTTCGTTGTATATATTCATATATGAGGCAGAGCTATTTATGAGCAGCTGCAGCTACTGCATGCTTTTATTATAAAAGTATGGTATAACATGAAAATTTCTCAATAAGGAAATCTGCCCTTGCAATATACCCTGCCGGGGTATATAATGCTCTTGAAGACAGATACCCATAAGGGGTATGGTTAGACATATGCAACAAATGTGGAATGAAGAAAGAAGGGAGGCACCCATGACAGAAAAAGAAACCAAATGCTGTTGCTGCAACCGCAAAAAAGAGCGGTCAGAGAAGGAATATAAGGATCTCATCAACAGACTTAGCCGTATAGAGGGGCAGATCCGTGGAATCAAGCGTATGCTGGATGAGGATTGCTACTGCCCTGACATCATCACACAGGTGGCGGCCGCAAATGCTGCGCTCAACAGCTTCAATAAAGTCCTTTTGGCCAATCATATAAAGACGTGTGTGGCAGATGACATAAGAGCCGGCAGGGATGAGACAATAGATGAGCTTTTGAACACACTGCAGAAGCTTATGAAGTAGTATTATAAGAAGGCGGGTATAAAAATGAGTACAATAATCACAATATTAATAATAGCAATAATTGCCGCACTGGTGATTGTGGGCTTAAAGGAGACTATTAAGCATTCAAAGGGCGAGGGCGCCTGCTGTGGCGGTGGAGCCATGAAGGAGGACGAGGAAGCCACAGTACAGCTTACAGGAGAGATAGTCACGAGAGCAGATGTGCACATAGACGGAATGCACTGCATGAACTGCAAGAACTCAGTCACACGCTCGCTTCAGAAGATGAGCGGAGTATCGGCAGATGTGGATTTAAAGCATGGAGTGGCACATGTTGAGGCAACCAGAGAGCTAAGCGATGAGGAAATCACATTTGCCATCGAAAGACTGGATTTCAAGGTGACAGGAATTGAGAGATTTTAGAAAAGGCTTCTGAATAGTTAGATTCGAATATTAGAAAGAAGGAAATACAGACAGTATGAAGCAATATACAGTTACAGGAATGAGCTGTGCGGCATGCTCTGCCAGAGTGGAAAAGGCGGTCTCTAAGGTTGATGGTGTGACGAGCTGCTCTGTCAGTCTTTTGACCAACTCGATGGGAGTCGAGGGAAGCGCGACAGATGCGCAGATAGTGGAGGCAGTAGAGCAGGCGGGCTATGGAGCGAGTCCCAAAGGCACAGCAACAGAATCAGAAAATGACAAAGCGAATAACAGCTTAGAGCAGCTAAAGGCAGCGCAGGATGCGCTTGTAGACAGGGAGACACCGAAGCTTATAAACAGGCTTATAGCATCGCTCATATTCTTGGTTGTTCTCATGTATTTTTCCATGGGACATATGATGTGGGGCTGGCCGTTGCCTGAGTTTTTCAATGGAAACCATGTGGCTATGGGGCTTTTGCAGCTTCTGCTTACAGTGGCGGTAATGGTCATAAACCAGAAGTTTTTTATCAGTGGCTTTAAGGGCTTGATTCACGGCGCTCCCAACATGGATACGCTTGTTGCGCTTGGCTCTGCGGCATCGTTTGGATACAGCGTGTATGCACTTTTTGCCATGACAGCTGCGCAGGTGAATGGCGATATGGATGCGGTCATGTCATATATGCATGAGTTTTATTTTGAATCCGCAGCCATGATTTTGGCACTGATTACTGTCGGAAAAATGCTTGAAGCGCACTCAAAGGGCAAAACAACAGACGCTTTAAAGAGCCTGATGCAGCTTGCCCCAAAGACAGCAACTGTTGTAAGGGATGGCGTGGAGCAGGAAATTTCTGTGGATGCAGTGAAAAAGGGCGATATTTTCGTGGTCAGACCGGGGGAGAATATCCCTGTGGACGGTGAAATAATAGATGGAACAACCGCTGTCAACGAATCGGCACTCACAGGAGAGAGCATCCCTGTGGATAAGCAGCCGAAAGATGCAGTAAGCGCTGCCACAGTGAACCAGTCAGGCTTTATAAAATGCCGCGCAACCAGAGTGGGCGAAGACACCACACTCTCACAGATTATACAGATGGTTTCTGATGCCGCAGCGACAAAGGCACCTATTGCAAAAATCGCTGACAGGGTATCGGGAGTATTTGTGCCGGCGGTTATTACAATTGCAATCATTACAATAATAGCATGGCTTATAGCCGGTGAGACCGTGGGCTTTGCGCTTGCCAGAGGCATTTCGGTGCTCGTGATAAGCTGTCCGTGTGCACTTGGACTGGCAACTCCTGTTGCGATAATGGTAGGAAATGGCAAGGGCGCAAAGAGCGGTATACTCTTCAAGACAGCGGCAAGCCTTGAGGCAACAGGCCGCACACAGATTGTGGCTCTTGATAAGACAGGCACCATAACAAGCGGTGAGCCGAAGGTGACGGATATCGTGCCGGATGAGACATTTTTTGAGGAAATCGGCAAGCATGCCGGTGAGTGTCATCGTAAGGCAGACGATTTAACCCCGTACTCATCAACAGATAAAGCACTGTGGTCAAGGAAGCTTCTTGCAATAGCTGCATCAGTCGAGGCCAAGAGCGAGCATCCGCTTGCAAAAGCCATTATGGAGCGCGCTAAAACGGATGAAATCGCTGTCGCAGAGGTGACGGATTTTAGCGCTGTTGTAGGAAATGGTCTGACTGCAATACTTGCAGGCAAAATGATAAAAGCAGGAAATCTTGCTTTTGTCAGCAAATTTGTAGAAGTGTCAGATGATATGCGCGCGAAAGCTGTCAAATTTTCAAAGGAAGGAAAAACTCCTCTGTTCTTTGCCGCAGATGACAGGCTTTGCGGTATCATAGCCGTTGCAGATACAATAAAGGAGGACAGTCCGGAAGCTGTCAGACAGCTTAAAAATATGGGTATCAGAGTTGTTATGCTCACCGGTGACAACGAGCAGACTGCCAATGCCATCGGAAAGCAGGCGGGAGTGGACGAAGTCATCGCAGGTGTGCTTCCGGATGGTAAGGAGGCTGTCATAAGGAAGCTAAAAAAACAGGGCAGGGTAGCCATGGTTGGTGACGGAATCAATGATGCACCGGCGCTCACACGTGCGGATATGGGAATTGCAATCGGCGCGGGAAGTGATGTGGCAATAGATGCAGCGGATGTTGTCCTGATGAAGAGCCGCCTGATAGATGTACCGGCAGCAGTGCGGTTAAGCCGTGCTACATTGACAAATATACACGAAAATCTGTTCTGGGCATTTTTCTATAATGTAATAGGTATTCCACTTGCGGCCGGTTTGTGGTATCCTTTATTAGGATGGAAGCTCAATCCGATGTTTGGAGCGGCGGCGATGAGCCTGTCGAGCTTCTGCGTTGTTACCAATGCCCTGCGGCTGAATCTGTGCAGGGTGTATGATCCTAAGCATGACAGAAAAGCAACACCAGATAGAAAAAACAAAACAAAAAAACCAAATGAAAGTGAGGAAAAATCAATGACAAAGACAATGAATATCGAAGGAATGATGTGCGGCCACTGCGAGGCAAGAGTAAAGAAGGCACTCGAGGCGCTTGATGCAGTTAGTGAGGCAGTAGTAAGCCATGAGAGCGGAACTGCAGTAGTGACATTAAGCTCTGACATTTCCGATGAGAAATTAAAGGAGACTGTAGAGGCTGAGGACTACAAGGTTACATCCATTCAGTAATCAGTCAGACAGTATAACAATATGAAGAAATATATAGCATTGGTATTGGCTGCAGTGCTGGTGCTTGGGATTTTTACAGGATGTGGTAACAAGGGCAACAAGGAGACAGAATCACAGACGGATGAGAAAGCCACTGAGTCGGTGAATTCTGCAGAAAATAATACTGAGGACAGTACGCAAAGCAGTACAGAAAACAGTACAGAAAATCAGAATGTGGCTGATACAGAGCAGCTCACCACAGAAAACGGACAGGAGAGCTCAGTTCTTGCCTGTCCGTCAGTAAACGGTAAGCTGCATGTGGAGGGCAGCAAGCTCGTTGATCAAAATAACAACGAGGTGCAGCTTCGCGGAGTCAGCACACACGGTCTTGCGTGGTATCCACAGTATGTGACCAAAGATTGTTTTGCCACGCTGAAAAGCTTTGGAGCAAACGTGGTGAGGCTCGCCATGTACACCTACGAAAGCGGTGGCTACTGCACAGATGGTGACAGGCAGCAGCTTGAGACACTTGTGCAAAACGGCGTGCAGTACGCACTAAACAATGACATGTATGTCATCATCGACTGGCATGTGCTAAACGAGGGCAATCCAAACCGCTACAGTGATGTGGCAAAGACTTTTTTTGCCAAAATGGCACAGCAGTATGCCTCATACAACAACGTGATTTACGAGATTTGCAATGAGCCGTGCAAAGGTGCGACCTGGGGAGATGTGAAGTTTTATGCCAGCGAGGTCATTCCGTCAATCAGAAGCTACGACAAGGATGCAGTCATACTGATAGGCACACCTGACTGGAGCCAGAATGTGGATGAGGCAGTCAAGGACCCTGTCACAGGCTATGATAATATCATGTATACACTGCATTTCTATGCCGCAACCCACAAGGAGGACTTGCAAAACAAGCTAAAATCGGCGGCAGACGCCGGACTGCCGATATTTGTATCAGAGTTTGGCATCTGCAGCGCCGACGGAAACGGTCAGGTGGACATAGATTCCGCAAACAGCTGGATCAGCCTGCTTGACAGCTACGGCATCAGCTATGTGTGCTGGAATCTGTCAAATAAGGACGAAAAATCAGCGCTTCTAACATCTGCCTGCGATAAGACAAGCGACTTTACCTATGAGGATCTAAGTGATGAGGGCAAGTGGCTGTACGGTGTGCTCACAAGTCATGTGACACAGTAAACATCCGGAACATGAAAGTATCCGGAGGTAATCGGCTGTATGACGAGCTGCCAAATTATGTGACACAGGTCTTGAATTAACGAAAAGCCTTAGATGTACGGAAAGCGGCGCACCTGCTAATGCCGGGATAGAAGGTTTCATGCGCTCAGCTGGCATGTACATGGGGCAGATGCAGATACTTCTCCCTGGTGGCAAGTCCGCCGCGGATATGGCGCTCGGACTTGTTGATATCGAGAATGTGACGCGCCTTTGCGGCAAGCTCCGGGTCTATGCGAAGCAGCCTGTCAGCATCCGTGATATCCTTGTGCACAGTGGATTTACTGATGCCAAACTGCTTTGCAGCCTGACGCACCGTGGCATTGTTTTCAACTATGTAGTTGGCGATTTCCACCGCCCTTGTCTCAATATATGATTTCAAAAAATACTCCTGCATATTCTGTTGTTACAGTTTATGCGGGAGTATTTTTAATATTACACACAGGTTGTAATTCTATTTACGTTTTTCGTAATAAAATAAGAAAACGGTTTCTTAATAGTAATAATAATATCAATTTTCCGTATTGCATTGGTGCAAAAGTTGCGCTGCCTGATCATATTAAGCTCATTAAATATATTAAGTATGTTAAGCGTATGCAGCAGTTATGAGCTCAATGCATTTGTCATACCCAAGCACAGAGCTGTTGAGCACCAGGTCATAATTTTTCCTGTTGCCCCACTCCTTATCGGTGAAGTATCGGTAATTTACCGAGCGCTTCTTATCGACATCCTTTAGCAGCTTTTTGACCTCGTCATCGCTTTTTTGGTAGAGCTTTTTTATTCTTGCAGCCTTCTCAGGCTTATTTCCCTCTATAAAAACATTCAGCACATCATCCCTGTCAGAAAGAATGTAGTCTGCGCAACGTCCCACAATAACGCATGGCTCTTTTTGCGCAATATCCTTGATGAGCTTCTGCTGGATATTGAAAATCTGGTCGGAAAGAGAAACTCCTGTGATGTCGCGCCCCACGAATGCATATGAAAAAATGCTTCCGGCAGGTGCATATTCGCCCTGGTTTGCGACAATCTGCTCAGAGATACCGAGCTCCTTTGCCACATGCTCAATTATTTTTTTATCGTAAAACTCAATGCCGCATTTTTGAGCAATCTGCTCGCCGATAAAGCGACCGCCACTGCCAAACTCTCGGCTTATAGTGATTATTTTAAAACTCATGATGAAACCTCCCAGCCTATAAAAGTGTTTATTACTCATTATAACGTAATTGCACACAAAATCAAAACAGAAATTTAACAAAATCGCTTGCAGATAAGCACTCCGTAATCTATAATGACATAAGAAAACATGTTGCTTTTACGTAATCAATGAGATGGCAGCAGATAACATATGTTATGTTTTGTTATTGTTTACACCACAGTGTGGCAAACAGCAATTACGTGACGTTTCAAAGATTGTAAAACAGCAGCATAGCGAATAAACAATTAGGAGGAAAACATGGATCAGGAAAAGGTCATAGTCATAGACTTTGGTGGTCAGTACAATCAGCTTGTTGCGCGCCGTGTCCGCGAGTGCAACGTGTACTGTGAGATTTACTCATACAAAATAGACATTGAGAAAATCAAAGAAATGAATCCAAAGGGCATCATCCTTACAGGAGGTCCAAACAGCTGTTATGAAGAGGATTCTCCATCATACCGGAAAGAGCTGTTTGAGCTGGGAATACCGGTGCTTGGCATCTGCTATGGTGCACAGCTTATGATGCATAAATTAGGCGGAAAGGTAATCACACCGGAGGTTGGAGAGTATGGAAAGACAGAAATCACATATTCTGCAAACGGCGTGATGTTCAAGGATCTGCCATCAGAATCAGTATGCTGGATGAGTCATTTCGACAGAATTGCAGAGGCTGCACCGGGCTTTGAGGTAGTTGCGCACACTGCAGACTGTCCAATAGCTGCAACACAGAATGTTGAGAAGAAATTATATGCAGTACAGTTCCATCCGGAGGTACTTCACACCAAGAACGGAACACAGATGATTTACAATTTCGTCCGTGGCGTATGTGGATGTGCAGGCACATGGAAGATGGATTCATTCGTCAAAAACACAATCGAAGAAATCAGAGAGCAGGTCGGTGATGGCAAAGTGCTCCTTGCACTTTCGGGTGGAGTAGACTCATCAGTGCTCGCAGCACTCCTTGCCAAGGCAATCGGCAAGCAGCTCACCTGCGTATTCGTAGACCACGGACTTCTCCGCAAGAACGAGGGCGATGAGGTAGAGGGCGTATTCGGCAAAGGCGGTTCGTTCGACATCAACTTTGTCCGCGTCAACGCACAGGAGCGCTACTACAGCAAGCTTGCAGGCGTCACAGAGCCTGAGCGCAAGCGTAAAATCATCGGTGAGGAATTCATCCGTGTATTCGAGGAAGAAGCCAAGAAAATCGGAAAGGTTGACTTCCTTGCGCAGGGAACCATCTATCCGGACGTAGTGGAGAGTGGACTCGGCGGAGAATCTGCAGTCATCAAATCACACCACAACGTAGGAGGTCTCCCGGAGCATGTCGATTTCAAGGACATCGTGGAGCCACTCAGAAACCTCTTCAAGGACGAGGTACGCAAGGTCGGACTGGAGCTTGGATTACCTGACTATCTCGTATTCCGTCAGCCATTCCCAGGCCCGGGCCTTGGAATCCGTATCATCGGCGAAGTCACAGCCGAAAAGGTACGCATTGTCCAGGATGCAGACTGGATTTACAGAAGCGAAGTGGAAAAGGCAGCAAAAGAGTACAAAGAGGCCCACGGCGAGGAACCATCATGGATGCCAAACCAGTACTTTGCAGCCCTCACCAACATGCGTTCAGTTGGTGTCATGGGTGATGAGAGAACATATGATTATGCCGTTGCAGTCCGTGCAGTCCGCACTGTGGACTTCATGACAGCCGAAGCAGCCGAGATACCGTTTGAGGTACTTCAGACAGTGATGAGCAGAATTATAAATGAGGTAAAGGGAGTCAATAGAGTATTCTATGATTTAACCAGTAAGCCACCGGGAACTATTGAGTTTGAATAAAGGAGCACTATAAATGCGGTGAATGCGGGAAACTTTTCTTCGACAGCGAAGGAAAAATAGAGATTACAGATTCGGATACACTTGTCATCAAATCAGCAGGTCATAAGTTTGGTGAATGGACTATTGTGGCTGAGACTACGGAAGAGACGGAGAGACTGGAAGAGAGGGGCTGTTCGGTATGTGGGGAAAAAGAAGAGAGAAGCATACCGGTTAAGACTCCAGACGAGAAGCCGGACGGGAGACCAGACGAGACACGGGATGAGAAGCCGGATAAGGGTTCAGAAGATAATGCCGACGAAGGAAACATCTCAGATGATAACAATACACATGAAGATGTTCCAAAGACAGGGGATTCTGTATCTGCAGTCGGAATTATAGGAACAGTGTCAGGAATAGTGGGGGCAGTTGGAATGCTACTGATAATAGGATACAGGAGGAAACGATATGGAGCATGAAATTACAGTAAAAAAGGAACTCTCAATGGTAATGAAAATTTTGAAAATATTTATATTCTGCTGGCCACTTGCTTTGCTCCTGTCAGCAATATTTGTAAATGCGAGGATGTTGGTGCCGTCAATCGCTGCAACTGTATGCAGTATCTTTCTTCTTCCGCAGTTTGAAGTGGAGTACGAGTATATTCCTAAAGGTTCGCGGATTAAGATAGAGAAAATCACAGGAAGAAATAGAAGAAAGAGCTACATATGTGTTGAAAAAGAAAATGTAAAAGCAGTGAAAAAGGTAGAGAAAAAAGAACAGATCGACAGAGAGAAAAATTTTTATGACTGTTCGTCAGGCAGACTGCCATTATATCAAGTGATAGAAAAAACAGGAGTTGGAGAAAGATGTGTTTTGCTGACGCTGACAGAAAAAGAACTATGTGAGACAGGACTTGACAGGAATGCGAACTAGAATTTTTACAAGAAAAATAATAAAATCCTATCTTTGACAGTTGAAAAGCAAAAAAACGGTTGTAAAACCAGTAAAATCAAGGCTTACAGCCGTTTTTGTTTCGTAGCGATATGTGCTATTGTGCTATATTTTTACACTATGGTAAATTTATTTCTTTTGTTTGCTTGATGATGCTTCGCATCGTAGATTTTTTGATAAATTCATAGTCTGTCCGAAAACCAAAAGTTTTGTGTAAAGAGTCTGTTATCTCAGTTCGGGGGTAGGATGGAACGTAGCCATTAGCGGTATTTAACAGCGTCATTTTCATAGAACGCAGAGTCTCTATGATCTGCTCTGTTGTATAGCTGTTTCCTATTTCCTTTTCTAACAGACGGTAGAGAAGAAGGCTGATGTAACCGGTCATGAAATGTGCCTTGATCCGGTCATCTCTTCTGACATAAACAGGTCTGGCTTCGAATTCTGTTTTCATGATTCTGAAGTTTTCTTCAATTTCCCAGCGCTGCTTATTGATCTTTATGATTTCTTCGATATTTCCCTCCAGATTTGTCATAACCGCGTAGAAACCATCGTAAAGTTCTTCTTTGACTATCTGTTCCGCGTCGATTTCATATACGTTCTTTTCTGCAATCTCACCATCGTTTGTTACGGCAGTATTTTTCACGAAACGCATTGAATCATTTTGATTTTTGCCTTTTCGTTTTTTGCAAGGAGAGTTAATAATCATCTCTGCACGCTCGATTTGACGTGACCGTATTTTTTGCTGATAAGCTTTATATTTTGGTGAATATGTAACGATTAGTGTCTCATCCAAATCTCCGGTAACAACAGGAACTTCCTTGTAGTAAATGGAGTTAAAAACTTCTTCATCGGTTTCGTCCAAAGTTCTGATATCTATAAAATCTGTCGAGCCAACTTTTCTGAACTGCGTTGGATTCAGGGCAATATCACGGTCTTCCTGTTTCATCTTTTTAAGGGAATGCGTGACCACATAAGCCCGATTCCCGATGCTGTTAAACGCTCGGTTATTGGCACTTCCGAGACCGGCATCTGAACAGAAAATAAATTCACTACAGTTAAAATCTTTTATGATTTTCTTCTCCAGAGGCTTAAGCGTTGTCTGCTCGTTTTGATTGCCTGGAAAAATATCAAATGCAAGTGGAATGCCATCAGCATCCATAAACAGCCCCATACCAACAATCGGATTTGGACGGTTCTCTTTGCTTTTTCCATAGTGCTTCAAACCATTTTCTTCCTCAATCTCAAAGTAATAATTCGTACAGTCATAGTAAAGTATCTTCTGATTTCTTGGATGGATGAAGTTTGAATTTTTGTATAGTTCACTTTGGATAAAATCCGACTCTTCCGCGATTACAGACAGAGCCCTGTAAACATCCTGAATCTCATACTTTGGTGGTTCAAGAAGCGTTTTGCAAAAGTTATAACTGCTGAGTTTACTTGAAGGGGAGAGAACCCTTGCGTAAACAAGATCAGTAAGAATCGCATGGAAGTCATACTTAAATTTATGGCGTCCTTTAATCACACGGCAGATGTTATCAAGGCGTAGCTCCGTACATAATTGTTGAAGAAATAGATAACCAGCATGAAAAGAACGTGCCTCGTTCATGGGAATGCAGGCAGCTTGAGAGAATTCAACCGTTACTTTCCCCGTACGCTCATTGTAGAGTTCTGTTTCTTTGGCAGCTTCGCTTTTGGCCCAAGCCATAAGTTTTTCATTATCACCAGCAAACTGTTCCAACAAAGTATTGTATTTTCCAAGCTTCTTATAAATGCGAGATGAAGTTTTTCCATTTTCTTTTCTGTAAGATTGTTTTAGATAGACATCCTGGTTATTTTTTACTCCAGTAATACAAACATACATAAAAAATGCAGGTTTTGTGCGACCTGCGATAACTTTTTTTAATATTCAACTGTCAAACTCCCGAGAACAGATCGACAGAGAGAAAAATTTTTATGACTGTTCGTCAGGCAGACTGCCATTATATCAAGTGATAGAAAAAACAGGAGTTGGAGAAAGATGTGTTTTGCTGACGCTGACAGAAAAAGAACTATGTGAGACAGGACTTGACAGGAATGCGAACTAGAATTTTTACAATAAAATAAAAAAGCAGAAGTTCAACAGGCAGAAATGAAGCAAAAAAGTAAAATAATTACAAACAGTATCTATGAAAAATCTATTAATTATTGTAGAGAGAAAGAGTATATTAAGAGCATCAAATAAAACCAAGGAGGTTAAAGGAACATTATGAAGAGGAAATGGAAGAGGATTTTAAGTACAGGGCTTGTATGTACGATGGCAGCAGGGCTTGTTGCAGGTTGTGGCGCTGGCGGCGATACGAAAGATTCGGATAAGAAGGCATCAGGAGATGTGGTTGAACTTCGTTGGTTGTCTTCCCAGATCGGAGAAAGCGGCGAAGCAGAATGGTTCTCCAATGTAGTTGAAGGATTCAACAAAGAATATGAGGGTAAGATTCATATCAATGTAGACGGCGTTGCAGGAGAGGGAGTGCAGGAAAAATTAAAAACAGATGCAGCGGGCGGCACGATGCCGGATTTGTTTCCCTTGTATGCGGACGCTTCCAGATTCAATCTGATTGCGGATGCGGAAGTGGCAGTGGATTTAACTCCGTATATGGAAGAAAATCCAGAACTCTGGGATAGAATTGATAAAGATTCCGCAGCGGCCTATACAGATGATGAAGGCAGGCTTTTGGGAATGCCATATGCCAGAAGTTACATAGGAATTTACTATAATATGGATATGCTGAAACAGGCAGGAGTATCTGAAGTTCCTAAAACATGGGATGAATATTTTGATACATGCCAGAAGCTGAAAGATAAAGGAATTGCACCGAATGCGCTGATGACAGGAGAAAACTCCTGGACAACCATGCTGATGCTCACATTTGCACTGGGCTCCACGGAAGAAGGTCAGAAATGGCTGATGGAATCAACACCGGATACGGCAGATTTTACTGACCCGACGGTAATTGAAGCTATCGGAAAAGTTCAGAAAATGCTTGGAGAGTATGCGACTCCGGATGCGGTCGGGGCTTCATCGGCAGTAGCACAGAACAACTTCCTTAACGGACAGGCAGCGATTATTTCTAATGGTCCGTGGATGATTACTCAGATTAACAGTACGGATACAGCAATGGAAGGTCTCTCAGAAAATGTAAAATATGCAGTTGGACCAAACAACAGTGTATGCCGGGTTGAGAACATGGCATATGGTATTGGAAGTACAGAACCGGAAAAAATCGAAGCTGCGTTTGAAGTACTGAAATATCTCGCAAGAGATGAAGTTTACGCGGAATTCTTGAATGTATCCGGAAACAGCCGAACAATGTCTCTGGATGAATCTTTGCTGAAACTGGATCCGATCAATGCGGATTTCCTGCCGGCAGCAATGGATGCGGATTATCAGTTTACACAGTTTTCTAACTGCGCAAAAGCAGCGGTCAGCGATGGAATGGGACAGCTGCTTCCGGGACTTGCAGACGGTTCAATGACACCAGAGCAGTTCGCAGAGGAACTTCAGAAGATTTCTGATGCAAATTAAGAGATAGAATTTAAGCCGGTTCCGGGGAAATATTGGTACAAACAATATGATTACCGGAACTGGTTTTTGGGAAAAGAGGTATGTGATGAAAAGGAAAAGCAATTATAAAAATTTCAGATTTGCAATTCTGGCTGTTGTTCCAGTTCTGGTGTTTTATTTCGCTTTTTATCTTATCCCTATGGGGATGACGATTATTACATCATTTTTTGACTGGTCTCAAATCAAAATGGGAGGCTTTGCTGGGTTCGATAATTATGAAAAATTATTTCATGATTCGGTTTTCTGGACTTCCGTAAAGAATATTCTGATTTGGATAGCAATCGCTGTGTTTATTCATATTCCTATGTCTCTTCTGGTAGCGCTTCTGTTAAGTGCGAAAATGAAAGGGTGGAAAGTACTCAGGACTTTGTACTTCATTCCCCAGATCATTTCCAGCGTGGCATGGGCAGCAATTTTCATGTCCGTATATAACCCCAGTTATGGACTACTGAATGGAATATTAGAGGCAGTGGGCCTTGAAAAAGTAGGAAGAAACTGGCTGTTTGACCCGAAAACGGCATGGCCGGCGGTAATCTGTACATGGCTGTTTTTTATTGGTATGTACTCCATGATTATGCTTGCAGAATTAATCTCGATTCCTGATGAGATTTTGGAAGCGGCCAGAATTGACGGTGCAAATCGTTTTCAGATTGCAAGATTTATAAAAGTACCTCTTGCAAGGCTGGTGATCGGAACCTGTATGATAATGACCGTTGCAGGAGGAATCAAATGTTTCGATAGTTTATATATTATGACCAATGGAGCACCGAATTATAAGACGGAAACATTGTCACTATATTTGTACCAGCAGTATTCCTATGCTAATTTCGGATATGCGAATACCATTGGTGTGTTCCTGTTAGTGCTGGGAATTGTGATTGTCTCTCTTGTTATGAAAGTGTTGAAAACAAACGAGAAGATTTATTAAGGGGGAGAGTGAACAGTGAAAAAACATAAAAAGAAAAAAATAACATTAGGGCATATCGGCTGGCTGTGCAGCAGAAATCTGATTTTACTATTTTTTCTGATTTTGAATATATTCCCCCTGATATGGGTGGTAATGTCTTCATTTAAGACCAACAGGGAAATCTTATCATTTGCACTGTCCATTCCGGAAAACCCAAGTTTTATCAATTACCTGTCTGTTCTGCAGGAACCGGGAATGATACAGGCGTTTATCAACAGTACGGTTGCAACAGTTGTTTCTGTAGTATTGAATGTAATTCTTTGTTACCTTGGAGCTTATGCGATCAGCAGATTTCATTTCCGCTTTTTAAAAGTAACACTAATGCTGTTGTCATTTGGACTGCTGATACCGATCAATTCAGCGCTGCTTCCGATCAAGATGACCATGGACGGACTTCATCTTTCCAATTCTGTGATCGGACTGGGGATTCTGTATGCTGCGGTTCAGATTCCAATGTCTGTCATGATTCTTTCGACCCATGTATCGGGAATCGATAAGGCGATAGACGAGGCGGCGAGAATTGACGGAGCGAGCAATCTGCGCGTAGCGGTGTCGATCATAGGACCAATCGCAAAACCGGGTATTGTTACGATTGTTATCCTTCAGGCAGTGTATAGCTGGAATGAATTCTTATTTGCCCTGACACTGATTTCAGACCAGAGTAAAAAGACCATACAGATCATTATCCGTAATTTCCTCGGCATGTATCAGTCAGATTACGGTGCGCTGTTCGCAGGTGTAGTGATGGCAATCATACCAATGGTTCTTGTATTTGTCATTTTCCAGAATAAAGTAATCGAAGCGTTCACTGCCGGTTCTGTAAAATGATAGTATTCCTGAATGCCGTGAAGTGGTATGATTATAGTAAACACCATTTCATTATAGGAGGCAAAAATGCTTAAGACACAATCTGTCAGGAAGAAACTTGTATTGGGAATTATCATACTATTTATGTTGCTGATCGGCGCGGTATGGGTTATTTATCAATTTGTCTTTTCAAAATATGTTGAAGAAGAGGCAAGCAGGAATATTGAGTTTCTTATGCAACAGACTGAGAAAGCGGTTAAAAGTTCACTGAGCATGATTGAAAGCAGTGTAGAATATTTTTTTATGGACAAAACGCTTCAGGAGTGGATCAACATGGATTCTCCAAGCCCGAATGATGAACTGCTCGGGAAATTAAATATGGACGAAGCAATCCAGCACAGTCTGATGGCGAACAGTGCCTGGGAGAACGATCTGATGGGAGTTGCATATTTCTATGTGGACCAGTATGCGTTTACTTTTTATTCAAACGGTAACTTTCCGATACATGACCTCACCCAGCAGATCAAAGGCATTTCTGCCAAGATGCAGCTGGACAGTTCGTCAGAACTTAGACTGTTTCTGCCGAAAGATGATACAAGAACATTTTTTATTGGAAAAAGTTATGTGGATGAAAAACAGAAAAAGAAAAATCTGAATCTGATCATTGCTGTGGATGAAAAAAAGCTGATGGAAGAGTATGGAGTTGTTAACCAGTATAAAGGCGCGCATGCATATCTTGTAGACCGCAAAGGCAATATTTATTCTTCGGCAGGAGACCGCAAGATAGGGGACCGGCTTCAGAAAGATGAGAAGGAGTTTTTTACAGACGGTTCTGTAGAAGAGATGAATCTGAACGGGGAGATGTCTTATGTGTTCGGAAAAGAAGTCTCGAGAACAGGGCTCCGGCTATTGATCCAGATTCCCAAGGACAGTTATGCGGCGGCAATGACACAGATAGCAAGGCAGTATGTATTGATCGTATGTCTGGTGCTTGCCGGAGTGATGGTTGCTGGTATGCTGGCAATATACAAAGGCACAGCTTTCCTGACAACGATAGAACAAAAATTTACGGCAATGAAAAATGGAGACTATACCGTGAAAATGCCGGACTTTCAGACTATGGAACTGCATGAACTGAGCCGAGCGTTTAACGGCATGACGGAACAGATTGATTATCTAGTCCATGAGGTATATGAGAAAGAAATTGAGGTGAAAAAGGCAGAACTGGGATTTTTGCAGTCACAGATTAATCCGCATTTTTTATTTAATACATTTGCGGCGATAGGCACGAGGGCAAAGATTGCAGGGCAGGAAGAGATTTACCGGATGATTCGTGCAATATCCACCTTACTTGAAGCCGGATTTCGGTCAAGCGAAAAAGCGCTTGTCGAGATAAGGAAGGAAATGGAATATGTAGAATGTTATCTCTACATACAAAAAGAACGCTTTGGAGAAAAATTACAGTATGAGATTAAAATAGAAGATGAAGAATTACTGAACTGTCAGGTGCCGAGGCTGTGCCTGGAACCTATTGTGGAAAATGCTGTAGTGCATGGGATCGAACCTAAGATGGGAACAGGAACGGTCATCATTACAATTGTTTTAGAACAGGATACTGTCTGTATGATAGTAGAAGACGATGGTGTTGGATTTCCAAAACAAAAAGAACCTTTGCCCCAGACAAAAAGTTCTATTGGTGTGAGCAATACGGATAAAAGGCTGAAGTTGATGTATGGAGACAAGTATGGCGTATTTATTGATAAAGAAAAAGAACAGGGTGCCAGAGTATATGTAAAAATTCCATATAGAAGAGGTGAAGGACATGTATAAAGTGATGATTGTGGATGATGAACATATAATACGTCAGGGAATTGTGAGTCTGATTGACTGGAATGAACTCGGATGTGAAGTTGTGCAGGAGGCAGCGGATGGGAATACTGCTTATGCATATCTGAAAGAGCACCAGGTCGATATCCTAGTCTGTGATATCCGTATGCCGGGAAAGAGCGGGCTCGAACTGGCAGAAGTGATACAGGAAGAAGAAATGCCGGTGAGAACAATCCTGCTGACTGCTTACGCGGACTTTGAGTACGCCCGGCAGGCAATGCGTTATGGAATTAGGGATTATATCGTGAAAACAGATTATATCGAGAGCCTTCCTGTTGTGACAAAAAAACTTATTGCGGAGATAGAAGAGGAAAGAAAACAAAAAACAGAACTGGATCATGCTATGGAAAAGCTGGATGACAGTATGGTGCTGCTTCAGAAAAAACTGGTGACAGACCTTATCAACGGGGCGGTCCGCGGAACAAAAGAGATGCAGGAACAGGCATCATGGTGTGATTTCCCAATGGAGCCGTTCTATCTTGTAAACTTTATATTTTCTACAGACAGTATATGGAAAATGGAAGAGGCGCGCAGAGAAAAAACACTTAAGGCGGTAAGAAATTTTATCGATCTGAGCCTTTCTGATTATCATGTGCTGACAGTACTGATCAGCGATGTGGATTTTGTGACATTGGTATTCAGCGGAAAAGATGGTGAAAACCAGAAAAAGACATTTTCTCAGAATCTGAGAAACGCGCTTGTAAAACTGGAAGAAGCGTTAAAAGATACATTGGATATTGAGGTTAATATCTGCCTGAGCAGAAACTGGGAGCAGATTTATGAGATTGGCAGTCTTTATGAAAACGTACATAACGCGAATCTGCGTACAGGATTTTTTGGCAGGCGTGGGGTAGTGCAGGATGAAATGGAAGAAAATAGAGATGAGCCAAACCAGTTAAATTCACTGGTAAAACAGGTAACAGAGAAAATTGAACTTGGATTTTATGCGGAGGCACAGGAAGGACTGGAGGCCTGCAGCAGGGAGATTATGACGGAACGCTATTCTCTGAAAAGCATCAAGAGCAAAGCAATTGACATCTGCTTGGAATGCCACCGGCAGATTGAAAAGAATAATGGACCGCTTTCGGGCAGCTGTGAGTACAGTCTGCCGGAATATTATGAAATTTCCGGCTGCAGGAATGTGGAACAGTTGAGAAATATGCTGAAAGAGGCAGTTAATGTGACAGCGATAATGGAGAAAAAGAATAAAGAAGAATTCTCTCCGCTTGTACGGGAATGTGTAACCTATATCAGGGATCATTATTATGAGCGGATAAATATCGGAATCATAGCGGACCGGCTTTGCGTCAACAAAAGCTACCTGGGGACTGTGTTTAAAAAAGAAACAGGAACCTCCATTGTCGAAATGATCACAAGATACCGATTGGATAAGGCGGTGGAAATGATGCGCCAGACAAGGTATAAGCTGTTTGAGATATCAGAGAAAGTGGGGTTTGATGACCCGGCATATTTCACAAATGTCTTTACAAAGTATATGGGGCTTAGTCCAAGTGCATACCGTAGTTCAAAACAGAAAGGAGAGGACTATGGAAAAAAGAACGATACGTTATAGAAGAAAAATTTGAAAAGGAAGGAATCAACAACTATGAGACGCTTTTAAGCCTTGGCAATGGATATATGGGCGTGAGAGCGCATTGGAGGAAGATTATACAAACACTGTGCGGGGAATGTATATCTCCGGGATTTTCGATAATTTTGACGGTGATGAGACTGCGGAACTTCCCAATTGTGCTGATGTGTTGGGAATGGATATCGAGATTGACGGAAAACGCTTCTCCTTATGTGAGGGAGAAATGATCTCTTACAGCAGATATCTGGACATCAGAAATGCAGAATTGGTGAGAAAATGTGTCTGGAAGCCATTGGGAAAAGGTAGGGTGACGCTGGAATTTAGGAGGATTGTTTCTAAAAACGGTTGCACAGTCTTGCTCAGACTGTCAAGATCATGCCCGAAGATACGGGAATGGACGTCAGGATTATAACCGGGATTAATGGAAGGATGACAAATTCAGGGGTGCAGCATTTTTCGGAGATAGAAAAAAGAGTCCGGGATGGAAAAATCCTTCAGTATATGCAAAGGACACTTCAATCTCATGTGACAGTGATCTACAATATGGGCTTCCGGTATTTTGTCACAGAGGGAGAAAAGATGTGTTGTTTGTATCCTAAAACAGAAATCCGGACTCTCAGAAGAAAAATAGAATTATCTGCAGAAGTTCGTCTAAAGAAAGGGCAGACGTTCCTTTTGGAAAAAATAGTGGATGTGCGGACTTCGAGGGACAAAAAAAGTGTCGGTGAGTCCATATCGGAAATCGCGCAGAAAAGTATGGAAGCAGTGCAGGAAAATCTGAGACTGGGGTATAACAGGTTGCGTGATGAACATGTTTCTGCGTGGGAAGCAAACCTGTGGAACAGATGTATCGGTAAGATTTTTGGAGGAAGTGAAGAAGAAAAAAGAGCATTTGATTATGCACTTTACCAGCTTTATGCAATGGTTCCGGCACATGATGACAGGATGAGACTGGCAGCAAAAGGACTTTCCGGAGAAGGGGATAAAGGGCATGTTTTCTGGGATACAGAGATTTTTGCTTTGCCATGTTACATTTTTACCTGTCCTGAAATCGCACAGAATCTGTTGTTATACCGTTACCGCTGTCTGGAGGTGGCGAAAAAGAAGGCAGCAGAATATGGCTATCGGGGCGTACAGTATCCGTGGGAGTCAGCGTGGTTTACAGACGGGGAGGAAACCCCGAAACTCGGTGACCCGGATTTGAATACAGGAAAACGGGACAAAGTCTGGACAGGGCTGATCTAACATCATATCAGTGCAGATGTGGCATATGGCGTATGGCTTTACTACACTTCTACCGATGACTGGAGATTCATGGAAAAATATGGATGTGAGATGTTATTTGAAACAGCGGAGTTCTGGCAGTCGGTTCTTGTTCCCGGTGAAGACGGTCTCCTGCATATTTATGATGTGATAGGCCCGGATGAATATAAGATCCATGTCGATGACAACGCTTTCACAAATTATATGGCGGCGTGGAATATAAAGACCGCAGAAGAATTTGCTGGATTGTTAAAAGAAAAATCTCCAGAAATCTATGTCACACTGTCGGAAAAAACACAGTTGGAAAGCCGGTGGAAAAAATGAAAAAACGCACTGAAGAGTATGTATCTGCCGTTTCCGGAGGAGAACACCGGGATCATTCCGCAGGATGCAGCTTATCTGAAACTGAAAAAATTGACGTGGGTAGATATAAGTGGAAAACAGCAAGTATTTTAAAGGAATACAGTCCATCTAACCTGAATGAGATTCAGGTATCAAAGCAGGCGGATGTACTAGTTCTTTTTTCTTTACTCAAAAACAGGTTTTCAGAGGAAATTTTGGCTAAAAACTGGGAATATTACGAGGCGCGGACACTGCATGATTCTTCACTTTTACCGTCTGTTTACTGTGTTACTGCATGCAGATGCAGAAAAACAGAAGAGGCATATAAAATGTTCTGTCATGCCATAGATACGGATCTTGGAAACAATATGCATTCATCAGACGAAGGACTGCATATGGCTTCTCTGGCAGGAATATGGCAGTGTATCGTAATGGGATTTGGAGGAGTCGGCATAACAGACCGGGGATTATACATAGAACCGGTACTGCCTGAAGCGTGGAATTCACTGGAGTTTTCAATATGCTGGCAGAATGAAACGTTACAGATAACAGTTACAAAAGAAGATTTTGATGTCAAGAATCTTACAGGAAAAAAAGTGATTACATATTATCATAAAGGAGAAAAAAGAGAATGTTAAAAGCAGTATTATTTGATCTGGACGGAGTGATTACAGATTCTGCAAAATATCACTATCTGGCATGGAAACAGCTGGCGGATGAGCTGAATATCCCGTTTGACGAAAAATATAATGAAAAATTAAAAGGAGTATCCAGAATGGAAAGCCTGGAACTTATCCTGAAAAACGGGAATATGCAGGAACAGTACAGCGATTTTGAAAAAAAGGAGATGGCAGAAAAGAAAAACGCATATTATAAGGAACTGATACGGCAGATTACCCCGAAAGATATTCTGCCGGGGATAAAAGAACTGCTCATCAGCCTGAAAGATAAAAATATAAAAACATGTGTATGCTCAGTAAGCAAAAATGCTTTTGCGATTATAGACAGCCTGGAACTAAGAGGGTATTTCGACCACATTATAGACGCTGCACGGATAAAAAATGCAAAACCGCATTCAGACATTTTTGCAATAGGCGCATATGTATTGGGAGCTGCACCGGAAGAGTGCGTTGGCATCGAAGATGCGCAGGCAGGCATTGAAGCTATACAAAATGCAGGCATTAAGGCAGTGGGCGTCGGAACGCCGGAACAGATGCAGGGGGCGGATTTGATTCTGTTAGGGACAAAAGAATTGACAAGAGAAAAACTGGAACGGCTTGTGGAGGTGTGAGTGATGGATTATTTAAAATACGACGGGTGGACAATAACATTTTACGGGATGCCTGAAGAAAAAGAAAAATCTATTCCAACGCTTCTGTGCATCGGAAATGGAAGTATCGGGGTAAGAGGAACTATACCGGAACTTGAGAATTATGAGCGGAAAGGCATATTTTCAGCAGGATTTTTTGACAGGCTGCCAAGGCCGGAACTTGCTTACAATACATTTACTCCTTTTTTGAAATCGTGGAGTTATGAAGAAGAAACTTCAAAATATCATCTGGAGGAAGCTCTTGTTAACTGCCCGGATATACTGGACGGGTATTTTGAGACCGAAGGAGAACGGTTTGGATTTGATGAGACAGAAAAAGAGAAATTAACAAGGCATCTGGATATGCGCAGTGGAGAGGTTGTATTCCACATACCGGTTGTTACTGGCTCAGGGAAAAAAGGGACTGTGACGAGAAAAAGATTTGCTTCCATGGCAGATCAGGCAGCGGTATATGAGCTGTGCAGCTTTGAACGTGAGAATTTTACAGGACGGGTGGAGTATCATGCGCTTGTAGATACAGATACGAAAAATTTTAACGTGTCAGGGATATACCAGGATGCCGTAAAAGAGAAAGATTATGCAGAATACCGTCTATATGACGTATTGGAACAGGAGAGAGATGAAGATAATTTTCAGACTGTGATAAGAGGAAGATGTAATGGATATAAACTGTATATGGCGGGCAGGACGGAAGAGGAAGACGCGCAGGAGCTGAGTATGGGAGAAGAACTGCGTATACTCAGGAGAGCGGCAGTGATCTGCGACAGAACGTCAGAAATAGATAAGAAAATATTGCAGGGCTGCCTGGAGCGGATTTCGAGATTGTCCTACGAAGAGGCACTGGAGCAGAGCAGGAAGAAATGGCAGAAAATATGGGAAACGTGCGATATAGAGATAGACGGAGATCTTCGTATCCAGACCGGAATCCGGCATAACCTGTATCTGCTGAACCTTTCTGTTTGCCGGACTTCTGACAGAGTATCCGTGGCTGCCAAAGGTCTGACAGGGGAAGGCTACCGGGGAATGGTGTTCTGGGACACGGACATCCATATGTTCCCGTTCTTTTTGTACACACAGCCTGAGACGGCACGGAACATTGTTTCTTTCCGCTGCCGGACGCTTGACGGGGCAAGAGAGAAAGCGCGGAAATATGGATTCAAAGGCGCGGATTACCCATGGGAAACAGGAACAAGTGGACTGGAAGAATGCGAAGGTTTTCTGAAACTGATCACGCATCAGCTGCATATTACCGCTGATGTGGCTTATGCAGCCGGGCAGTATATAGAAGCGTCAAAGGATGAAAAATTTTATGTAGAAGAAGCGGCGGAACTATTGGTTGAAACTGCAAGGTTTTGGTTAAGCAAAGGACATATGGAGAATGGGGAATTTTGTATATCTCAATGCAGCGGACCGGATGAACTGCATCTTGAAAGTGATAATAACGCCTATGTGATGAATATGGTACGGCATAATCTGCTTCTTGCAGCACGGGCAGTACAGAAATTGGAAAATGAGTATCCGCAGTACTGGGAAGAAATCGTGAGGAAAACAGGGCTTACCGAAGCGGAAAAAGAACAAATATTCCGGTATAAGGACTGCATCAAGACTATGAAGGGGAAAGATGGATTATATGAGCAGTGCGAAGGATTTTTTAAGCTTGAAGACCGCATTGTATATGAGAACGACCCTTATATTGTGCCGGCAGATACACAGACAGTTAAACAGGCAGATACCCTGATGCTTCTGTACCTGCTTCCACAGCTCGTAAATAAAGAGGAACTTATGGAAAACTGGAATTATTATGAGCCGAGAACAACACATACTTCTTCTTTAAGTTATGGGGTACACGGGATTATTGCGGCAAAACTAGGGCTTGCTCAGAAGGCGAAATACTATCTTGAAAAATCTATGGGACTTGATCTGTTTAATCCGGCGTCTAATTGTGCGGACGGCGCGCATCTTGCGGCAGCCGGTATGAGTTGGTCAGCCGTGATCAACGGAATTGCGGGAGTTGCATTTAAAGACGATGAAATTGAAATCGCACCGTTTTTACCGGAAAACTGGAAAAGACTGAAATTTAAACTTGAGTATCAGGGAAGACAACTCTGTTTTGAACTCACCCATAAAGGCGTAAAAATAGAAAATGCAGAAGGTTCGTCAGATGCACAAACCATTCTCTGCGGAGGAAGTTCTTACCAGGTAGGGAAAGGAGAACAGCTATGTCTCTAATGCTTGATCATACGGAAGATTTTGAACTTATATCAGAAAATAAAGAAAAATTTAAAAGTGCAAGGTGGAACGTTCTGAAAAGAGTCGGCGGTGAAAAAGAATATCAAACACGGTTTAAAGCTCTTTATTCGAAAACAGGTATCTATTTTCTTGCGGAATGTGCAGACAGTGAGATTACAAGCACTTTGAAAAACGACGGGGAAGATCTTTATACAGAGGATGTTCTAGAATTCTTTGTTCAGCCGGACAGGAGATATCCTGTATATTTGGAGTATGAGCTGTCCCCGCGGAACAGGGAACTTGTATTAATGGTTTCACATAACGGCGCAAAATTTTATGGGTGGACGCCGTTCCACTACACGGGAGAAAGGAAGACAGCTCATATTGTATGGAATGATATGCACCGGCCGGAAAGCAGCGATGCGTTCTCTTTGTGGGGCGGGATGATATATCTTCCCTTCGTACTGTTTGAGGGTGTGGCTGAGCATATCCCTCAGAGCGGAGATGTGTGGTATGGAAATATCTTCCGTATTGACTATGACGGCGGAGAAATATCCAGATACGCTTTTGCCCCCGGATGTGGAACTGAATTCCATGACTTTCGAAAATTTGAAGAAATTCTTTTTTTATGATAAAGGAGAAAAAGATGGAATGGATAATAAGGGATGACGGATTTAAAAAAGAAAATATAGAATTTTTTGGCAGTAAGTATCTGATCTGAAACGGATATATGGGATACAGAGGAACTCTGGAAGAATACGGGAGCAGACAGCTGTGTGCATGCACGCTCGCAGGGATTTATGATAAAAACGGTGACGGCTGGAGAGAACCTGTAAATATGCCGAATCCATTTTATGTGCGCGTAAAGGTGAACGGTGAAGCGCTCAGCGTACTGGAACGTCAGCCGATGCGGCATGTACAGGAGTTGGACATGCATACAGGCAGGTTTATAAGGAATACAGAGTATGATACATCTGCCGGAAGATGCACGATACATGGATTTTGCAGGATATCAGATGCCATCCTGTGATCCTTCGTTTTCGGAGGTATTGAAAAACTTTTTAGTAATGCCTTCAAAACCAATGATTCTGCATCATTCCGATATCACGCGGATCAGGAAAACCTGCTCCAGATGCCACAAGCCGTTATTCCGGACCTTGATTCTACCCTCCTTGATGCATATGGTAAACAGGAAGGAAGAGCCTTTAACTTTCATTATCAGAGTAATGGCTATCATCCTCTTGTCTGTTATGATGGAATGGCTGAGGACCTGAGCAAAATCCAGCTTCGTGACGGAACACAGTATTCCTGTACTGGAGTGGTTGACTTCCTGCAACTGGTACTTGATGAATACTTAAATGATTATACGACAATCCATATCCTGCTTCGTGTTGAAAGCGGTTTCGCTACGCCTGCTCTTTATAAGCAGTGCGAGGAAAATGGCACAAGCTATGTCATCCGCCTGAAAGAGAATGACATTCTCCGTAGAAAAGGATCTTACCTTGTAGATGAACTTGACGAGATCACCAGGAGAAACAAAGTCGATTATGCGGTAGCTTATGGTGAATTCATGTACAAAGCAGATTCATTGCTGAACATGTAATTACATGGTGCTAGCACCATGTAGAGAGGGCGATTAAGGAAAAATATTTGTGATACCCGTATGATACCTGTTTGGTCGGAAACTATGAATAGGGCGTGAAATTTGGATATTATGAATATAAAAATCCCCCAAAAGCAATTAGATATTTAACAATTATGTTATATGTGTAGCGAGTTCGAATAAAAAAATTTATTTTTTGGCACTCCTCTTTGACACTTTTTTGATAATCTCCTTTGTAAGAATCAGAAAATCCGAGCCATACGGAGCACCCGAGAAAACATCAAAAAAAGACATAAAAACATAGAGAAAAAAATTAGAAGCCTTGCATCAGAGACCATCCTGATGCAGGGCTTTTTCAGTCCTGAAAGAAGAGAAAAAAGGAAACCTTAAAGAACTCCACACCCGGAGAAAATGCAGTAAATAAGCCGATTCCAGCCGCTCTGAGAGAAAAGTTACAAAAGAATCTTATCAAAAGTATGCCTGAAAAGAACCTGGTGTTGTATGCATCGCTGAGAGAAAAAGGCAGAAAGTAAAAATAGTGCAGTATCCCGGAAGGGCCGGAAAGGGAAGTTTTTACAAGTGAGTTTGCTAAAAAAATGCAAAGTGGGTGTGCGAAGGGACATTCTAATTTGCATAAGGTATTTTACATAGCAGGTAGTCGATAAGATTGCCTGCTATTGTTTCACTTATTCTTATTTGTTGAATTCAAATATTATAAATGTTGTCAATAAAAATGTTTGATTAACACTCATAATAGGGTACAATACAAGTAGCAAAATAAAATATCGCACCAGCGGTGCGAGAAAAAATGAAAATGGGGTATGAAAAATGGCAAGAGACATATTGCTTTCTGGAGAATCAAAAAATATTGAATACAAAATTACTTTACCAGATAAAAGTGAAAAGTACATGAAAACAATCGTAGCTTTTGCCAATACTCAGGGCGGAAAGCTGATTGTAGGTGTAGATGACAAAACACACGAGATTGTGGGTGTGGAAACTGAAATATTATTTCAGTTGATGGATGGAATAGCCAATGCTATTTCAGATTCTTGTATGCCGCAGATTATTCCGGATATTGAACCCCAGACAATAGATGGAAAAACTGTTATTATTGTGTCCGTAGAAGCAGGAAAAAATCGGCCATATTATTTGAAATCAAAAGGGAAGGAGAATGGTACTTATATTCGTGTGGCAGGGACATCCAGACAAGCTTTTCCAGAGAAAATTAAGAGAACTTGAGATGGAAGGGGCAAGAATTTCATGGGATGAACTTACTTGTGTAGGCTATCCTGTTTCAGAAAATGTAACAGAAAAACTATGCAGAGATATTGAAAGCTTTCGGGAAAAAGCTAGAATGACAGAACATTCCGTAAAGAAAGAGCAACTTATTAACTGGAAAATTCTGAAGCAAAATGAAGGAAAGTTACTGGCAACGAATGCATATGCATTGTTAACTTCTGACTATTTTCCATTTTCTAAAACCCAATGTGCAGTCTTTAAAGGAACAGATAGGGCAGTATTTCTGGATAAGAGAGAATTTATAGGACCAATCTATACACAGATTGAATCAGCAGTAGATTTTGTTTTGAGAAACATAAGACTTGGAGCAACAATTGATGGCTTGGTGAGAAAGGAAAAATATGAACTTCCGCCAAAAGCAATCAGAGAAATGATTATCAATGCACATTGTCATCGAAATTTATTGGACGAATCTTGCATTCAAGTTGCAATATATGATAATCGACTGGAGGTGACTTCTCCGGGGGGGGGACTGTACAATGGACTGACATACGAGGAAGTCATGAATGGTCATTCTAAAATCCGAAATAAAGCAATTGCCAATATTTTTAGCCAGATGGGACTGGTAGAAGCATGGGGTAGTGGGATAAAAAGAATTCTTAATGCTGCGAAGGAATATGGACTTCCAGAACCAAAATTTCAAGAATTTGATAATATGTTTCGAGTAGAATTATTCCGTAATTCTTTACCGATGACTTCAGAAAATAAACACATCGGAGAAACATCGGAGAAGCATCGGAGAAACATCGGAGAAGCATCGGAGAAACATCGGAGAAACATCGGAGAAACATGGAATAGTTGAGCTTAATAGTACTCAGCAGGAAATAGTAAAGTTACTTTTGGAGAATAATCAGTTATCAGCAGCAAAATTAGCAGAAAAGATTGGCGTTGCCAGTCGAAATATAGAAAGCAATATTAAAAAATTAAAAGAACTTGGTATTCTTGTCCGACATGGTTCTCCTAAAAATGGATATTGGGAAGTTACAGATTGTGGGGAAAGGAACAATGAAGATACCGAATGATTATATGGAATTGTCCTATCGTATGGAAATTGTAGAAGACAAGGATGAAGGCGGATTTGTGGTTTCTTATCCAGATCTGCCTGGTTGTATCATTTGCGGAGAGACAAGGGAGAGTGCAGTAGTAAATGTATTAGATGCAAAAAAGGCAGGGCTTGAAGCATATTTTCAAAATAATGATTGCGAAGGAATCTCAACGCAGTTATAATGAAGTGGCAACAAACTGGCAACAGAAAATCAGCAAGCCAAAATAATATATGTAACAGAGATAAAATAATGGAAGAAAAGAGATGAAAACTAAATAAATATGTTTAGAACCATCTTCGAATTTGCGTAAACGTCAAACCATGCGCCAGTCATTAAAATCAACGCCGCCCATTATTGGCG
>OJRO01000487.1_pt1 | contig 39848 bp, 52 predicted proteins | sample 1599221 | NCBI WGS metagenome assembly OJRO01 (sample SAMN03922449, study PRJEB24848) | human gut metagenome | isolation source: stool sample | host: Homo sapiens | place: Germany | collected 2009-11
AAACTGAAATTGAACAAAAAGGAGGGTAGTACTTATCCAACCGGAAAGAACAAATTAAAAAATCAAAAAGGAGAAAAAATGAAGGTAAAACAGTATAAGACAATACTGGGAGAAGAAAACATCCCAATGTTGGTAAAGGAAAAAGAGGTCCCGTATCAGGAAGGGAAAATAGAGAGTCCTGAAAATGTTGTAAAAATGATGAGAGAAGTTTTCTCAATTCATAAACAGACAGAAGAATATCTCTATGAAATTTGTCTGAATACTAAAAATCATTTGATTGGAATATTTGAGATTTCTCATGGCTGTATTAGCTGTACTGTATCAAGTCCAAGAGAGATTTTCCAAAAAGCTCTCTTGTGTGGAGCGTCTGCTGCCATTCTGGTCCATAATCACCCTTCCGGAGATGTTTCTCCAAGTAGTGAGGATATGAAAACCTATGAGACCATGAAAAGGCTGGGTGATATGATGAATGTCTCTGTTTTGGATAGTCTCATTATAGGAGAGCATGACTGGTATAGTATGGCGAGCAATGCTTAGTGAGAAGGGAAACTAAAATATGGAAAAATCATTGTATTACAAAGTAGAGCCGAAGTTTGACAACGATTATAAAATTGTCAAAAAGGAATTGTATAGCGAAGGAATCAATTGTTTTCCAACAAAAGAGGAAGCAATAAGACATTACAAGAAAGCGTTTCAGGTTGCAGCAGATAAACACAGCCAGATAATGAATGCTATTGAGAAAATCAAAGAGGAAATCATTGATTTTCGTTTCGACTACTATATGAAAGGTGATACCTATGGCATTTATGAGGAAGGCTCGTATATCGGGATTATCGTAGAGAGGTACGAGTTTAAGTTTCTGTTGTAAGTAGAAAAGAAAGGAATGGAGGAATTGAATCATGAAAAAATTAGAAAGTTTTGATACAATAGATGTTTACACAATGAAAGAGCCAGCAAAGATTGATAACGGACTTTTTACTATGTATTTAGCTCCGAATCAGAACTGGGACAAAAAGAGTCAGGCAGAACTTGAAAAAGAAAACGTCTATGTAGGAGAAACGGTTGCTTTAATGGTCAGGGAAAACAGTTTTGTAATTACCGGAACCGCAGAAGGAGTTGTTACTTTTGAAAAAAACAAATCGAACATCAGTCCTATATATCGGGGTGAATTTCCTATAAATCAGGTGTATAATAGTGCAGAAGACCTTTGCAGACTCTTTAAAAAAGCAGGTCTGCTTTAAATTAAGGGGGTGGAGTTGCACATGAAGATTTGCCCGAATATGGGGAATATCACACCTATGGATATGGAACTGGTTAAGAAAAAAATAGCAACAGTTTTTGATGTTTCTTCTATCGTTATTAAGAGCAGAAGCTCATATTTCGATAAGGAAACAATACAAAATGAGTTGACAGAAGTAACGCAGCTTATATCAGAGCATGTTACGGTACGGATGATTTCGCAGTCTCTTTTTGCATGGGAAACCAGAAAAAAGGCATGGGATGTGCAACTTCTGTTACATGAGGAAACTCTGGAGTTACAGATTATCCTGAATACCGGAATGGAGACAAAAGAAAAGTTCCAAAAGTGTAAAAAAATCTGTAAGTTACTTTCGGAATTTTCCTCTATTCGCCTAGCAGCAGAGGTGTACTACCGTGCATTGATTGTTTCTGGTGAAGAGGAGCGAAAACAGGCAATTCGAAGCTGGAAAGGTTTTGATAAAGAACTGGTTGCTTTGTCTCATAAACAAGAGACAGCGTAGAAAGAAAGGAACGGCATGGAAATCAAACGCTACAAATTGACGGAAAGAGCGGAGCAACAGTATCGCAAAGGAGCAAAACAGGCGAAGGATATTCCTCTTCCTGTTTTGGAGTGTAAATTAAGTTCTTTGATTTATGCTTCCAAAGATAGATACTACTATTCGGATGAGGATGCCACGATAGCATTCGGGTCATGCCTGATTACTTTTTCCGTTGACGAAATTACGGATATTCGTTGGTGCAAAGAATACCACGGAAGCGGAATCTGTAGACAGGAAAAGGCGCAGTTGCTTCAAGCCCATCATTATTTTGGACTGAATAAGGACGGCGTAGCTTTTCTTGAGGACGAGAAAGAATAATTTAGAAGTAAGCTGTATTTCCTTTGCTGGAAGTACAGCTTTTTTAAAGAAAGGAATCTAAAAATGATAAAATACAGTGATTGCAGCAATGGATACAAATATGGAACAGACGGGAAACAGTTAGCAAACTGGAATCCGGATAAAGACTATGGAGAGGAATATGCCAAGGTATACTTTCGTATTGATACTCCTATCTATCAGTATCCATTCAATAACTATTCCAAAGAAGATATGGAAGCATTCTATCAGGAAGTAAATGGAATCCTGGATACATTTGGTTTCCATAAGCCGGAAGAAAAATATGTGGTTGGTCTGGTATGCGGAAAAGAACGTCTTCATGTACATCCACAGGAAGTATCCGGGGAGGTAAAGAAAAACCGCATTAAGCAGATTGTAGAAGCACTGGATGAAAAAGGCACTCTTTTTTCTATTCGTTGGGTGGATGTTTACGCTACTTATTATGATATGACAGATGCGGAATATCGTAATAAACTGGATGAAAAACGCCCGGAAATGGAAGAAAAGATAAAGGAGCTGGCAATGACAAAACGAAGAGATTATTTCAAGAGTGCAGAAAGTATTGCAAGCCTTCTTGGAAAGGAATTTTTTGTGCATCGTGTCGGAGAAAGAAATAATGATACGCAAAAAGACAAACAGGCAGCAGAACAGTATGTTCTTGGAGTCATTCAGCGAATGATTCAGGACGAAGTTCTGGACAGTTCGACAGCAAAAGATGGAACGTTTGTCATTCGCACTATAAAAGAAAAAGAAAGGAAAAAAAGGACTGCTGCCAAAGCCAATTCTCTGGCTATGCAGGCTTAATGGTTAGGAATTTTGTTTATTCAGCAGTTCAAATGTAGAGAATACAGGAGGAAAAGAAATGAAAGCAGTAAATATTAAATGGGACACAGATGGAGACAGACAGTTAGCAAAGGAACTTCCGTCCGAAATTGAAATTCCGGATTCTCTTATTGAGGATATGGAGGATTTTGATTTGGAAGAAGAAAATGAGGAAATATCCGAATATCTTTCAGATGTTACCGGATTCTGTCACTTTGGGTTTGATTTAGTAAAGTAAGGAGAAAAACATGTCACAAACTAAAATTTATGATTCAAAGGATTACGAAAAGACGATAAAAGACATCTATGGTTTGGATGTAGAAACAGTTCAGAGTGGCACAATAAGCAAAAGTAGTTTAATCCAATTTTGTGTTGCGCTTGACAGTGAAGAAATGTAATAGTATACTTACTATATAAGTTTTTAAACACAAGTCAATTGGCATTTAAAGTCAGAAACAGGGTAACACCTGTCTCTGGCTTTTTTTGTGTTTGAAAAGGAACCAGAAAGGAGGGTAGACCTTTAGAAAGTAACTAAAAAGGAACAACAAATTCAAGAAAAAGGAGAAACCAAATGAAGGAAAAGGTAAAGTACTATGAAGTAGAATTTGACCACGACATTCGTTCCAGAGAACATGGAAATGAAACGATTGGATTTTACAGTATCTGCATTCGTGCAATGCGGGAACCTTCTTATGAGGAAGCAGAAGAATTCTGTAAAAACGATATGATGGCTATGAAAATGGAGCATGTGGTTGCAATCCGGGAAATTGATGATTATGAAGCGCATCAGTTTTTCGATATGGACGAAGAAGAAAGATATCCGATTTTCAGATAAAGAGGATAACAAAAAGGAAACAGAGAAGGTGCAAAACACACCTTCTCTTTGTTTGAAAAGAAAGGATGTAAAGTATGCTTTATTATTATAATGAAAAAGAAATAGATAAGTTTTACAAAGAAGATGTAGTGTTTTTCTGCAACGGTGCGGGAGATATTTGCATTGATGGAAAAGATAAAAAAGAGGAAGACCTTCCGGAAGACCTGAGACGAGCCTACCAGGAGCTGTGGTCTGAAAATACCGGGTCTTACTGCTATCTTTGCCAGTTCAAAGGAAAGGATTCTATTACATTGTGTAATGAATTCTCTTATGACGCTGATTCTGAATGGGGAAAAATGTCAAAAAAAGAATTCGAAAGCAATGTTTTTAGAAATGCCCGTAAAATAGCAGACCTTCTGGGAACACAGGCAGATGTGGTTGTAACAAAAGAAAAAACTCCGTTTGCAGACTTGGAAGTATACGTTGTCATGGGTGCTGATGTGTCTGTAGAGTATTTTAACAGAGTAGCGAACACTCTGTATGAATTCATCTATGAAGTAGCAGATGTTCCGTTTCATTTGGTAGAACGCAAAAAAGACCTGGTTTCTATGATATGTGAATTAGAAAAAGGAGAAACACTGGAACTTTCTGTAGGGGATTCAGACTATAAGACTTCCTATTGCGTGGAAAAAATGGAATGGAAGGATTCCTGTCTGGTGCTGATGGGAGGATACGGAGGAGAAACAAAAAGCTGTTTTCTTCCTGTGGCTTCTGTAACAACGGACAAATCCTATAATGAAACAGACCATGAAGCAGTAAAGCGGCTGGTTCGAGAATTCTGCGACCTGGTTCATGTAAAAGCAGATGATTTTACAATAGAAAAAGCAGCTGAGTAAAACTAGCCTTCTATGGTTGACAATGAAATACCAAAATAGTATAATAACTATATCAGTTTTTATAACATAGTTGATTGGCATACAAAGTCAGAAACAGGGTAATATCTGTCTCTGGCTTTTTTTGTGTTTGAAAACTGAAAGTGAACAAAAAGGAGGGTAGACCTTAGAAAACTAGGAACAAAAAACAAGAAAAAAGAAAGGAGAAAGCCATGATTCGTGCTTTTGGAAATCCAAGAAACCAGTTTGAAGAAGAGATGAACCGCATATATGAATATGCGGATAAATGCATTGAAAGAAGAACCTATGCGGGACTTGACCCGATTGTGGTACATCTGGCTTGTATTTACGAAAGTTTGACGGACGAACAGAAAGAAGAGTGTGCAGACCACTTTTATCAGATTCTGGCTCTTACAGATGATGAAGCAGAAGAGGACTGCGAATGTGAAGAAGAGTAGAAAGGAGACAAGGTTATGCATATGGCAGATGCTATGTTCATCCTTTCCTATGAAGAAGAGGAAGAAAAAAAGAGAAAGAGAAGACAAGAAGAATTGGAGGGTTTATACTCTATGGAAAAAAAGTATGTGTTTGTTCTAACTTACAATTTTGATTCCGACATTTTTGCGGAATCATTTGATGGCAGAGAAGAAGCAGAGGAAAGATTGAATGCTGTTCTTGAGGAAGAACTGGATACTGTCCGCAGAGAATGTGGATTTGAGCCAGTGGTTATTACTCAGGATTCCGGTGATGTGGAGCTTATTTATACATCAAAGGAAAAGTGGGAGCAAGCAGTGCAAGAAGGGAACGGGCAGCAGAGAGTGTTTGATGCAGCCAGATACCTTATTGTAGAAATTTAAAAAGTCAGGGCATGAAGTGAGGGGAGTTATTCCTCTCACTTTTTTGAAAGGAGTTTATTTATGGAATTTGCAGTGAAAATTAAAGAAACTTTAGAGAGAACCGTAATCATTGAAGCCGAAGATAAATACCAGACATTGGAAATCGTAGAGGATAAGGCAAATGATGAAATCAATCTTGATGCAAAAGACTTTTCAGGGAGAGAAGTGTTGATATCAGATGAGTTTCCGGATGGTGTTGTTCCGGATGATGCTGATGTAAGTCATTACATGCATGTGACAAATATCGTGAATACCAAAATCAGTTATCTCTACAGAGATGCCAGTAACTATAAGGCATACAATGAGGTAATCATCAAAGGAAAAATAAGTCCAGAACAGATAAATCAGATTATGGAGTGCCTTGATGATGGGGAATACTTTATTCCGTGTCAGATTGGTTTTCCGGAAATCAGAATTGGAAAAGTGGACCCAGAAGTGGACCACTGTTGGTTTGAACTTGAAAGGAGTTCCTTTGAGTGTACTTCTGAACCGGAAACGGTTGATATGGCAGCAGAGGAACTGGTTCAGGCATTTAAAGAAGCCCGTGGCAACTGGAATGAATTTTTATGGATGGAAGATGTAGAATGGGAAGAGGAAGAAGAGTAAAGTAAATTAAAAAAGTTGTTCAAACAGGAGGGTGGGGCAGCCGTTGGCAGCACTACCCTCTTTCTTGATTAAGGAAAGGAAAAAATATGAATACAATGATGCAAAACGCAAAGGAAGAAAATCTGGAGTACATCCAGAAAAGAGTGGATGAAGTTATAAAAAAACATTGTGATGCAAATGATGAAGGAGATATAAAAATCTACACGGATTATGAAAGTTCTTACCTTTCAGATAGAGGACTTTCTGCGATTTCTGGTTCAGATAATCCGAGAGAGCACTTTCGTGAAATGTTAGCGGAATGGGAGACGGAAACAGACTGTTCCTATAGTGAATGCTTCGATGCAATCAAACAGGAATTTAATAATGAAGAACTTTCCTTGTATTATGCATGGAAGGATGAGGTAGATGAGTACATATTCGAAAAATATCATTTTTACTATGATGAGGAGGACTTCACAAGCCAGGAAGTTAATGTCAATATCACGATAGATGTTGGGAATGCCAATTATGACTTTGTTTGTGATAATGTTCTGAATTATTATAGCAATATGTATGGGACAGGTGAAGAGAATGAGGTGTTTTGCAAAGAGTCTTCCATCCTATGGCTTGCAAAGCAGCAAGGACAGGAGCAGATACTCGAAAATGCGATTCGCTACTTGTTACAAGATGATAATGAAGAGAGCGAAAAAGAGCCGAACAGCACTCCATTTGTGGATTCTTGCATTTCAGAACTTCGCAACCTGACTTCTCATATGGGAACTTTGGTTTTTCTTGTAAAAATGAAACTTTCAGATTTCTTTGACTTACGAGATGCTATGAATGAAGAAAAAGAGAAGAATAAATCCTATGTTTTCGAAGAACGAACAGGAACCGGATATTTAATTCTGGACAAGAGCGTTATGTGCGGTCTTTTTGATTCCTGGAATGGTGCTGGAAGCATCATGGAGATAACGCCTGGAAAGGATGTAGAAATCCCATTTAGATGTATTCACAGAGCAGAAATAGACACAGGAAAGGCTTCTTATGGTTACAGCATTAAAGATGTCTATGGCTTGATGAATTCAGCATGGGAAGGATGTATGAAGAAAATTGTTGCAGAGGAAATATAAAAAACGACATGAGTAATATGTGTTCCAAATAAAATAATAAAAATGAGAAAGCCCCTGATATGTATTATCAGGGGCTTTTTTTGTACCACTTGGATACAATCTCTTTCTTGGCGTTATCAGTATAACATAAAACTTGATATGATTCAAGACACAAGAATATGTTATAGCTTTTTTAAAATATAATAAAGATAAATATATTTTATATAATAAATAAATATCTTATTTGTTTTAATAAAAAAATATACAATACATGTTGATTTTGTATCTCATAAATAATCCATATCATATATATTGAAAAAAAGTAAAACTATAATAATATTAAAAAATATATAATAATATTAAAATATTTATATATTTTTATTGAGAATAATTTTCGGTTCTGTTATAATATGAAACAAGAAGGGAGGGGAGAGCGTGAAAGCAAAAGAAGTTTTGAGTGTACTACAAATTACAAGACCTACATTAACTAAATATGTCAAGAATGGCAGCATCAAAGTAACCGTTATGGGAAATGGAAGATATGATTATGATGCAGATAGTGTATATAAAATGTTGAATAAGGAAATAGAACGCAAAACCTATTTGTATGCCAGGGTAACAACATCAAAAGAAAAGAAAGACCTGGAAAGACAAATTGCATTTCTTAAAGTTTTTTGCATCAAGAATGGATATCCGGTTCATGGCATTTATCAGGATATTGCCAGTGGTATCTCATTTGAAGAACGAGAACAATTTTCTTTACTGTTTGACGAGATTTTGAGCGGAAAAGTGTGTCGAGTAATTACTATGTACAGGGACAGAATTACAAGAATAGGATTTGATTTTTTTTCAACTGTATTTAAAAGATATGGATGTGAAATTATCGTTATTAATGAAGTGGGTTCCGAGGAATTAGACTATATAGAAATAGACAAAGAATGTAATAGTCTGCTTGACTGTTATTGTAGCAGTGCCAAAAATAAATTTTTGAAATCTATTGAAAAGCCAGACAGATAATACCACACGGATGGAGAAAGGGAAAGCATGAGTAATGAGAAAATTAAAAAAGCATTAATTGAATTAGCTGATGAATACAAAATTCCTTATAACTCAGAAGCACAGGGAATTTATCTAGGATTCATTTATGCTGTTGGTGATGCAGATTCATATGAAACCCTTATAAAACAGGCGTTGGAAGAAAAAGCAATCAGCAGAGTACAGTTTGGCAGGGCAATGGATGTTGCTTTGGATATTGCGGTCACATTAGAAGATTTTAGTATTCTTTTAGTCTTAATGGATGGGAACAGTGCAGAAGACTATTATCATGCAAGGAAAATCGCATTAAGGAAAGCAGCTGAAATAGGGTGTCTTTGGATTGTTGAACATCTGGTAATGCATGGAGCAGATGTGAGCGGGAATCATGCTGCTTTAATCGGAGCCGTAGAGTATGGAAAAAAGGATGTAGTAAAGTTTTTTGTTTCCTATGGAGCGGATATCTATACCAGATGGAGAGATACAGATATGATGGTGCATTACATTCAGTGCCAGGATATGGATATGATACAATTTCTGTTTGACCAAGGATATGATATTTGCAAGGGGAAAAAACGACAGAGCAATATAATCAATGCTGCCATAAAAACAAAAGACAGAGAGATAGTAGAGCGCTTATTGGCTAATACCAAGCAACCGAATAACCGAATGTTCCTGAAAAACATGATGGTGTGCGCTACAAATCAAAGGAATAACGAGATGGTGAAAATTTTATTGGAGAGACCTGAATCAGATGACACATTGCTTGAAAAAGTTTTGAAATCTGTTCACATTGATGGAAGACAATATTTACAGAACTGTATGCTTTCAGCATGATGTTAAGGGGGTAAAATATGACTGCTTGTGATATGGAGAAAAAATTAATTGCATTAGTTATTAATGAAGAAAAATTAACTGATGGACCAATTCAAATGGTTCAGAAGGGATTTAAAAGGGCAATAGACAACAGAATGGATGATGTTGTGAAACAGGCTCTGGAACATAGAGTGATTGACAAGGTATACTTTGGAAAACTCCTCAGAAATTCCATTATCATTAATGATATGGATGTATTAATGCTTCTTACGAAGGAGAATCCAGAGAAAGAATATTACCATGTATATAAGAGGGCTTTGCAGATGGCAATAGAAGAGAATAGCTTGGAAGCCCTCCAGTTTCTTATTAGTTGTGGCTTGGATATCTATTCAAACAGAGAGCCACTTAACCTGGCTATTAGGCAAGAAAACATTGAAATTGTAAGATACCTGGTTCGACAAGGAGCGGATATCAATATTTCATTCAATAGTATTGTCTGCAAAAGTTTGATGGATTACTTCATTAAAAAGAAAGATGGGGAGATGATAAAATATCTCATAGAGCGTGGATTCCAATTTAATGGAGCAAGCAGAAGATATCGAATTGCAGTGGAGCTTGTAAACTCGGAAAACATGGATTATCTGGAGTACTTATTGGAAAAGGTAGAACCTGATAATAGGGGATTTAAAAAGGATGTTCTGGAATATGCTTTATGCCAGGAAAAGGCAGAGGTTATTCAGTATATCGTCAAAAATATGAGTTCAAAAGAGCAGAGATATTGTGACCATATTATTCGAAACAGTATAAAGAATAGTATTAATTTAGGAAGCTATATTGATTTTTTGAAAGGCTGTGGAATTGATGTGAGTAGAATAATGAGCAGATAGAATCTAATTACCGGAGGGTAAAATTAAAGATGGAAAATAAGGCAGAACATATAAAACAGAAGCTGATAGGGCTTGCTGATGGCAAAATGGGTGATTCGTATATAGAAAAGAAGACCATAAATGAAGGTTTTAAGCTGGCGGTGAAAAATGGAGATGGGGAAACTGTAAAACAAGCGTTGGAATGTAGATTAATCAGCAATGTGCATTTCGGGCATGTGTTGAACAAGGCAGTTCTTGAAAATGATAGAGGTGCATTGGAACTTTTGATTGTTAAAACATCCGAAGATGCTTATTACAACGGAAAGAAACGAGTGTTTAAGAAGGCAGCAGAAACCGGGAACCTGGATATCATAAAGTGGCTGGCAGAAAACGGCATGGAGGTCCAGGATAGCAAAGATGCGATTGCACTGGCTATGAAAAATAATCATAGTGACGTTTTAAGGTATCTAATAACACATGGCGCAGACATAAAAGAAAGGAAAAACAAAACTGCCTTAATGAATTTTTTTATTTCTCATAATCAGGGAGATATAGTCCGTTATCTGATAGAAAGAGGATATGATATATATAGGGGGAACCCAACAAAATGGTATGGCAGCCTGTCAGTGGCAGCAAGCAGAGGAAATCTGGAGATTTTTAAGTATCTGTTTGAAGAGACTGGCAAAAATGACAAAAAATGCCATAAGATAAAATTGTTTTGCGGAATTTATTATGGGACCGTGGATATTGTAAAGTATGTAATAGATAACATGGATGTAGATGACGAAAAGTATGTAAAAAGAATAATGGAAACTTACTGCCTTGGGAACGAGACAAATGGAGAAAAAACGAGATATATGGAAAATGCTTTTTAAATGATAGAAAAATAAAAAGAAGAAGAGTGTAAAATGACACATTTATATCATTGCGTGAAATACTGATTTAACGCCATGATATAAAGCGAAAGTGCCTTACTCTCTATTTTATGTATTGTTTTGGGCTTTTGGACTGTTACTCCTAATTTAAGTCTGAATTTTCCATAATGATTGGGTGCAGTTTTTCTGCTGCCAGGACTAAGTGATTTTATACTTGTTTTTCCATATGGATTTTGTTACAATATAATCGAACAAAGAAGGTCGTGGTTGTTCGGCTCACGATTGGAGTTCCTAAATGAGAGTTTGGCTCGCTCTCCCGAATAGGCAAAGGAAAGTGCTGAAAAACAAGTAGCTCTACGATGTATAATAAAAAGGGACACAGCAAAACACTGTGTCCTTTTTGTTATTACTCGTACTGACTTCTTATTTCATTATTCAAGAAATAATTCATAGTCTCCGCTCAGATACTCCTTCAATATAGTTCCGTTTTTCATGATGCAAGTGTTGGTATTGGGAACAAATCCATGTTTCAAACAAAAGGAAGCCATTTCCTCTGATAAAACACATTGAATGATAATCTTTGGGACATTGTTTTCCTTACATTTCTGGATAAAAAATTCCAAGACTTTACTCATTGTTCCATGACGTTTGTTTTCAAATGAAACATTGGAAATTATGAGTGCTATCTGACCTAAAAAGCTAATTCTTAATCTTAATGTCGTAGCGTAGTCTGTTTCTGTATCTCCACGAAATTCTACAACACTCATATAGAAACGATTCCATTGGGTGTTGCACTTCTCTCCGGCTTCTATTATTTGAGCCAGCTGATTTAATTCTTCATCAGATAATAAAACGTTTTCCATTTTTTCTTCTCTCCTGTAAATTGTTCCATGTAGCAGTTATTTCTTCGAGCATTACATCAGGAAGTGGTTCTTTTTGAGTTCCATATCCATTGATGTTTATATATTCGTCACCACAGAAAATATTATAAACGAAAACGTTGCGTTCTTCATCTATATTTTCAAGTGAAATTCCAATTGCCATTGAATCCTCTCCCGCTGGGAATTCATGAATCAAATTTTTTTCATGGATTTCAGGAAGAAAGGAAAACAGCAATTTCTTCATTTGTTCTTTTTGCATGACGCACCTCATTTTTTTAAAGAAGGCTGATTTTCGATTATATAATGCTCTGCAATCTGCGGATATTTTTCCTCCAGCCAGCTGCGGGAGGAATTGAAAGCCGTGATGTGTTGCTGTTCATCAATATATTCGAACTTATACCCCTTGCCTTCAATTACATCTTTCCAAATAGGGACCTCATCTTCTGCTCCATCCTCATATGCCTTACAAGACAGCATCTCCAACTCCTTTAATACTAAAACCGGAGCATCCGTATGAATGACATAAAGAATGTCATTCATACATGTGCCATCTGAAAGTGTGACAAGGCGTTCTTTCTGAACTGTCATAGAAGTACTCCTTTCATTTTTTTATGCAAAGATTTTTTGAACATTTCTAACTGGTTTTAAGATTTGCTTTAAAATCGTATGATTCAATTTATTGGATGAAAGCAATCCCGTAATTGTGATGGTTTCATCCTCAAATGCAAGCCCATACCAAAATCTCTTTTTATCTGCGTGATACTCTATCATAATGATTCCGTTTTCAGATTCTGTATCTTCCGGCAAATCATATAAATCATCAAGCATCTGTCTCAGCTTAGATAACTTTGGTGTCCAGGGAATACCCCAGCAAACCCATGTGTCGTTGTCGAGCCATTCAGAGTATAGAATATCATCCGCAGAGATGTGCCTGGCTTCTTTCATGATTAAATATTTTTTTGTAAATGGTATTTTTTTCATGATTTTTCTCCTACTTTCCTGTATTAATTGATGCCAAAATCAAAAAGAGAAAACTGCCCCTCGATTTGGTTTCGTTCTCTCTTTTTATGTGGTGTTTTCTGGGAAGCAACTGACCTCTGAGGAAGAATGATGGAAACCATAGGTGGTTTCGCTTCTGTTTCAGTAAAGAGGGGCTTCTCTGCTTCTGTAGAAATACTCTTTTCTAATAGTTCTGGATACTGCTTTTGGATAATAGTAATACAGCGGGAAAAGGCTTCATGCCACCAGGAATCCTTATAAGAAGCATATCTTCTCAAATCCAGGTAAGGATTGTTGTACTTTAAAGCCAATTCTTTTTTTCCGCTTTCATAATCCTTTGCATCTTGCAAACTACGCTCAAAATTCTTGACATATCCGACCACAGCATAATAATAGATGTGGTTTTTATCATCCTGTTTTTCGTTGAATTTTTTTGAATAGCCAGAATGAATTAATGTAAGATAATCCGGCATCTGCTTGACTTCAAGGATTCGCTTCTCTCCCACTTCTACCCATTCATCCTGTAATGCAACGTATTCGTTATTCATCAAATCAGGAATAGGGAGTAGGTATTCATCCGGATAGAGTTCCCTCGGCAGTTCTTTTTCAATTCTTTTTTTCTGGATGCATATTTGATTTCGAATCATATTCAGGTTGTAACCATCTGCATAAAATGGGTCGATAGTACCTTCTCCACGATAACGTCTTTCCCATTTTGAATATGAATCAGCCAGCTCTTTTCCTAACAGGACCGCTTTTTCCATAGGGGTTGGTTCTTTTGCTTTTGCCATTCTACATTCTCCTTTCTTTTGGTTGTTTTCTGGAAATTCTTTCCTTTCTTGATTAGTATTTCAGTTTTTCACACAAAAAAAGTCCAGCCAAGGGTACAGAACCCTGAAACTGGACTAAAATGCCTATTTACTATGCGAAATAACTGATACCATTATTTTACCATATTCAATTCGTATTGTCAAATGACATAGGGGGATTTGGGGAAATACGAAAAGGCAGCAGATACTGCTATTAATCTATTGGATGATGGTCCATAAATTCCAATAGAGCTGTATTTAACAAATTTAATGCATTGTACTCTTTATTTTTTGCCGTATAGGATTTCCATTTTTCCCATGTATCCTCATAGACTCTTGCAGAGGTTTGTTTTATAGAGCCATTTCCTGTTCGGATATGAATATCGTTTATTTCATGGAGAATATAATAAGACACATAATTATAACGCTCTGCCAGAAGGAGGAGATTGTCGAAATTCTCACAAGAAGCCAGTGCGATTAATTTTTCTATTTGTTCTGGGGTGAAACTCTTTCGGTCCTGTTCTTTTTTCTTGTTTTCAATAAATTGAAGAGCCTGTTCGCTGGTGCGGTATGCGCCCTCCAGATAATAGATGCCACATTCTGAAAAGACCTTGTCTGCTTGACGGTATGTAAATCCAATCTCTCCTTGCTTGAAGTTTTTTTGAGTATGATTTTGCAGATGTTTATTTACTAAGTTACACTTATCTGTATCATTCATTTTAACAAAATCGTTAATTGTAATCATACTATCCACCTCGCAAGTAATAAGAATATTATATTTATATATAAAAAAGCAATATTTTTTTATGAGTTATAAAATATATTTTCAAATCAAATTATAATATAAATATAATGAAAAAACAATAAAAAATGTCTCAGATATTCACTGAGACATTCAGATACAAGTTGACACTCCCCACAGCTAAAGCCGGGGGATTCTTGCTTCAACCACTACTGCATTGGATGATACCATGCGGTATTTCAATGTCTTACACAGTGTCCACAAGCTGGATTATACTGTTCCCGTATGCCCTACGGTGCAGTCTTATATTTATTTATGCTGACCGCATTTGCAGTCCTTTCTTTAAAATGTTCTTGCTTGCGTTGATATCCCTGTCATGCACGGTATGACAGTCCGGACACTCCCATATTCGCACTGCCAGATTTTTTACCAGCTTCCATAGACTGGCGTATTTTGACCAGTCCAAGTTTTGGGAGTTTGATATATCTTCCCATGATACGGATATGTGTGCAGCACGTTTCTGAAAAAAGTTCACAAAACCTCGGTCCAAATCACGCAGAGACTGCTGTAACGCAATCGAATCTACCATTTTAAGAAATGTAAACTCCTCACACTTCATGCGGAGTGCGACCGTGGAGGAAAAATTCTCCGTTTTCCTTTTGATATACTTAAATCCACGCACTCCATGCGGAGTGCGACATATATCTAGGGGATATACCTGTCTATACTGTCTACTTAAATCCATGCACTCCATGTGGAGTGCGACTTTTAGCAAGGCTCCGGCATCTTTTGCAAGACTCTACTTAAATCCACGCACTCCATGTGGAGTGCGACCAAAATGACATAGTTCTCCCATAGTATTCCAAAACACTTAAATCCACGCACTCCATGTGGAGTGCGACAGCAATCCTGTATAGAAATATAGTCTTTTTACACAGATTGCATTTATTTTTTTGGACAAATTGCTTTGTCAGCAAAAAATATTATTGTTTTTTCAAGAGTTTCCCTCTTTCTAACAGGTGCGAATCCCCCAGGGTTTTCATGTTCACTTCCCATTCGCACTTTACAGCTTAACTATAACATAAGCCAAGACTTATGTCAATGATGGGAAATTTAGCAAAAAAGAGAGGGGACCGGAAAAACCAGTCCCCTCTCACTTTATACATGCATTAAATCTTTCGCAACACTGATATCAAATTTTTCCTCAAACCAATCCCAAATGGTTTCACGGTGCGTTCCTTTAGGGAATAACAACCAACCCTCTTCCAGATTCTCGGTTTCCGGGTCCATTGGAATATTTCCAAATTCTTCCCACAAATTTCTTATGAAATTCATGGAAGTATTGGAAGATAAGGAATTTTTTTTCTTTTTTACGATATCAACAACCTCTGCAATGGCTTCACGAACCATAGTATCATGGATTGCCAGCGGATTACGGAAAATAACCTTTGCGGTATTCATATCCACATAGGCAACTACTGTACCTTCCTCATTATCATCACAGGTCATCCATGCATCAATATAGCAGATGTTGTCATCATCAACATAGTTGTTTCTGATTTCGGACCAATGGCAGTCTGTTTTTTCGTTTTCTTTGCACATCGAATTAGAATACTTATCATAAGCCCATTCTAAGCATTCATATTCCGTTTCCCCATTCCCTTCACAATAGCGGTCATAGGCAGCCCGTGCCACTTCTTTCGCCATGCCTTCATCCAGTGAGAAGGAACTTATCAGCTCATCTTCCATAAAGGATACAACAAATTCTGCATGAGCCATTGCTACTTCTTCCTCTGTCAGTGTATACGTTTTCCCGTCTCTTACAATATTCATAGTTTACCTCCGTCTTTCTTATGCATTCATAATTTCATCCAGTTCTGCATCTGCACACATCCATCCGCACTCATTGCATCTGGCTGTGTCATACTCAATCAAGATTTCCTTTCCACAGTCCGGACAATTTATCTTCTGTCCGTTATAATCTGCTTCTTCGGGGTCAGAATCAGTATGGGAAAAGATATTCTGAATATAGGAAACAGCCTGTTTGCAGCTTTTGAATTCTCTGAGTGGAATTCTGCAAGGTTTCGTCTCGCTACGAGTCAGGACACAAAGATGTTTTACTTCTCCTAAAGGGAGCATGGAATCTGTTGGAACTGCTTCTATCATGTACTCTTTTCCTGTTTCTGGATGTACATAAATGGCATTCCAACAGTTAAACATCATTTCATATCTATCTGGCTGCATAAGGGATTTTGGAATAAAAGTTTTCTTATTTTTCATATAGTTTTTCCTTTCAGTTCAATAAAAAAGGAACGGAAACAGAAAAAAATCTGTAACAGTTCCTTTAACATGCGTTTTCCAATTGTAAAATTGTTTTAATGGTCTGTTCCATATCCGGAACAGATAACTTCTCTATTCTGGCTGACCAGTTCAATAAGAAGAGGTTCTTTCGGGTCATGCCAGGTTCCCAGTACTTCCAGCTCTTCTATTTTGCCATATTCGGGTGAATAGAATACCCTGATTTCATCATCATGACAATCTGACATATCTACAAATGATAAAATCTGTGACCAGGTATAAACATTAGTCGAATAAGTGTTATCATCGTGCAGAATATGAACAAAAAATCTGTCAGGATAATTTGGGGCTGGGGATTTTTTCTTTCCTTTCGTGGTTTCTTTTTCCATAAGCACTACTTCCTTTCTTTACGTTTTCGTTGTTGAGCTATTCACTCTATCCTCCTTTTTATCTATCTTTCAGTTTTCCTACAAAAAAAGTCTCTCCATCCATAGATGAAAAGACCTAATAACCATTAAACTGTAAGAAATTAACTGATATCGTCAGTATAACATAATTGGATTATGAAGTCAAGTATGCGGATTGTTGACATGGAAAGTAAAGCATGATATAATATATTTATCCGTTTATAGAATAAAGTTTGAGGTTTAGGCGTGTTTTACATTCCCTTTAATGGGTGTGTAAAGCACGTTTTTTTTTGTTTGAAAACGGAAATAAAGAAAAGGAGATAAAACTGAAAACACAAGAGAACAACTCAAACAAGTAAATGATGAAAGGAGAAAATGTATGTTAAATGAAAAAGAATTTTTTGATGCTATGAAAGAGGAGTTATCCTGTTTGCTTGGAGATTCCTACAAAATCAAGATGGATGACTGCCAGAACGTGTTCGTGAAGAACATGATACAACAAAAAGTCTACAGATTCCATGGAGATGAGCTTTTTAAAACGTATTTGAATGGTGTTGGAATGAAAGAAATTTGCAGAAATGTAAAGGATTGTATTGTGATGTTAGAGCCTTTGAAGGAAGCTAAAACACTATCGTTTGCGGAAGCACAAAATCATATTTTTATGAAAGTCATAAATCGTGAACGACATAAGGATATATTGCAAGATGTTCCATATCTTCCGTTCTTGGACCTTGCAATTGTAGCTTATTTCAAATATTCTTCAAATAAGTCTGAGAGTGTACCATTCCTTATAAATAATGATATACTAAAAAAATGGAATGTAAAAAAAGAATTGGTGTTTGCCAAAGCATGGGAAAATATGCAGAGGGATTATCGTATGAGCATCGGAAGCATAGAGGAAGCTATGCAAGCTGTCTTGTTGGATATGCCCTTCTCAGGCAGCAGTATTGAAGAACTTGAACTTAATGACTGTAGTTTTCATATCCTGACAAATGAAGAAAATAAATTTGGTTTTACATCTGTTTTTTACCCAGATGTATTAAAAAAGTATGGAGAAAAGTTTGGAGACTTCTATATTATTCCGTCTTCTATTCATGAAGCTCTACTTTTTCCTGAAAAGAAAGTTCCGCAAAATTGGAATGCCAAAGAGTTTGCAAATAATATTAGGTCTATTAACGAAACCGAAGTTGCCCCAGAAGAGGTTTTGTCGGATTCGCTTTATTATTATGATGCAACATTACATCAGGTGAAAATTGTATAATTTCATTAAGTAATTCAAAAGAAAGGATTATAATTATGGTAAAAAACAAAAAGATGGAAAATGGGGAAATTACCTATATGGTAAAACTTACTTTCCATGAAGATGAGGAAAGACAGGTAAAGGAATTCAATCTGACTGTCCCGGCAAGTGTGGAGTTGATGCGAGTCGTGGATGTTCTGAGTGAGGAACATGAGAAACTTACAGCAGAGCTTCCATTTGGCAAGTATGGGGAAGATGGCAACAGCCCTATTACTCTCCTACAGTTCGTATGTGATAAATACGGATGGGAATGGAGCGAGATGAAGTATCACATTGACTTGCAATTTGACTAAGCATAGACCGGAATTCCCAAAAGAGAATAAGTAAAGAATAAGGAGAAAAATATGATTAGAGGACGTTTTGTTTTAGTCAGAACAGATGCAGATGGAGAAAGACATATTCATGTTTCTACAGAATTCAACGGAGGTATGGGAGCCAACGAGCTGGCAGACGTTCTGTTTTCCTATGATAGCGGAACGATTCATGATGTAAAAGAATGGGAAGCATTTATAGAACGATTTAATCAGGAACATCACAGGTATTCGGATGTAGTTCTTTATGAGGACCTTGCGGAATATCCGGAAGAAAATCCCTGTGAACTGGTTACTTCCTATGTGGGAAGGTCTGATTACAGCTACTGGCTGAATCTCGCAGATGAAGGTGTAGAGGTCCTTACCAATGAGGGAGTCGTTCTGATTCCAACTTTGGCGGGAGCAGCGTTTGGTCATAAGAGCCTTTGTACTACGGACTGGGTGCATCTGATTCCGGCAAAAGAAAGTAAGGATTTCCGCATGAAAGGTCAGGCGTATGAGTATTTACATAAAAATATTCTTTCTAACAAGGACGTAAAGGAATGGCTTTCTTATGTCAGGGATGAAAATTATGAAATCATAGAAGTATATCCATCCGTAGAGGAACTGGGAGAAAACAAGTTTCAAGAGATTTTGATTTCTGGTTTTGGACTTACTTATGATAAGGCACAGAATCTACTATATGAAATCGAAAGCTACATGGATTATGATGGATATGCAGAGGATTTACTGATGGATGACGGCTATATGGAGCTGACCAGCGGAAAGGTTATCCGATATGTAGATACAGATGACGAAAGTTATCCGGAAAAGCAGAAAGACCATCTTACAGATGAAGACCTTCTTTCCTGTACTCATGTTCTCTGCTATGAGGAGAATGGAAAGCCTGTATGGGAAGAAATCCTTGGAGATGATGCCATGGAGATTCGTGTAGGTGAATTGATGGAGGAATTGAATCTGGATGCAGATGAGATTCTTGTTTTTAGAAAAGATACGCAGTTATAAAAAAAAGACAGTCATCCTTCGGGGCGGCTGTCTTTTTTGGTGAAAACCAGCTCTGCTTTCTCTTCTGTTCTTTGATGCGAAAGGTCATAAGAAAATTCCACTTAGGTCATAATGTTCTTTACATTTTATGTCCTGTCATGTGCGAACATAAAACTGATAGGGATAGGCTGGCAGCAGAAACTGATAGGCTGGCACAGAGGCAGCAGTTATTTGATATTGACAAAGAAAGCCCTATCCATTATAATTATTATATCAGTTTTTTCAATATCGTTAGATGGAAGTGTGCGTGTTACTATATGTATGTAGTGGCACGTTTTTTTGTATGAAAAACTGAAAATCAAAAAAGGAGGGTAGACCTTAGAAAACTAAGAACAAGAACCATAGGAAGGAGTAAAAGAATGGCAAAACCAGAAATCTATGTAGGAAAAATAGAAAAAGCAAGGACATGTGCAATTACAGGTTTTCGCATTAAACAGTACATGTACAATATTGTAAGAAGCTGTTATAAACATGGCGAAACATTTCCCTACCGGGACTTGCTGGAAAAGTATTGTATACCAGGAAGAGAAAATTATCTGCAAGACCACTGCTACTATCTTTTAAAAGAAGAAGGCTTTGTGCAGTCAGAACGTACCATTACGGAGAAAGAACAATTTCTTAAAGAATTGGCAGAACGCACAGGCGGGACAGTCAGATTCACACAGGATAATGACCCGGTTCTGGTACTGGATGGACATGTGCTTAGTGCTTCCAGTCTGGAGGGAAAGAAAATCAAAAAAGAACCAACAGATAACTATGTGGTTCCTTACAAACTCTATCCACGAATCATAGATATTCGTGATGAGTATGTTTTAGTAGAAGTTAAAGAAGGAATATGTGAGTGGAAAAAGATGAGTGATTGCGAATTATAGGCAAGGGAAAGGATGAACTACAATGAAATCAGAACTGATTTTAAAAATGAATCAACAGTGTTCGGTTGAGAATATGTACAGTATTGGAAATATCAAAAGTCAGGAGCAGTTAGAGGAACTGAGAAAACAAGGGTATCTGGTAGATTATACAAAGGAAAGCTGGGAAAAGGAGTATCCGAGCATTCCAGCAGAGAATATGTTTTGCGTGAAATGTGAAGTGTATCCGATGGGGCTTCATTATATGGATATGGACCACGGGATTGTGATTGATACAGGTATTTATGGAAAAGATAAGATATTGATGCCAATAAAAGGCATGGATATGGAAACCTGTTTAAACCATAGTATAAAAGAAAAAATGGAATATTATAAATCAAAACGATATGTAGCTCTTCTTTTATCTGTATTTGGGGAACAAAATGGAAATTTGATACTGGAAGTACTCTCCCATCTTCTTGAAAACGAGAAGCCAAGTGCGGAGCTGTATGAAGCCTTTATTTCTATTTACACAGGCGTAGACCGGGGATGTGAACGATTGAGTAAGCAAGCCTTGAAGAATCTGATAATGTGTAAATCTGAAAAACAAAAAGAAGAAACAAAAGCTGCTCTGGAAAAATTTGGAGACCAGGTTTGCGTATATCGTGGACAGGGAAAGGAATCTACCCAAAAAGAGAATGCTCTGTCCTGGACAACAGATAAGAATGTGGCTTTGTTTTTTGCAACGAGATTCGGGGAAGAGCAGGCTGTCCTGTTAAAAGGCGTGGTTTCAAAGGAACATATTCTGGAATATGAAGAACTGGAAAAGGAAGTCATTGTTTTGCCGGAATATGTTACGGTTACTTCTGTATTAAATATGATGGACCGAGGAGAATTTGCTTCCCATATCTGGGATATCAAGGATTATGTCCATGGGAGAAAGAATGAAAAAAGCTATGAAAAACAGTATCATTTCAATCGCATGATGAGTCGAGTGTTGCATCTTTATGAAAAGTATGGGGATACCGAGGACCACGGGGAGAAGCATTCCTGTCGTGTGACCTTGTTAGCAAATGCTCTGTATGCCATGAACGCAGAATGCCAGTGTTCTCTCTCGGATGAAGAGATATACCGGGATTATAAGCGAGTGATGGATGCAGCCATCTATCATGACATTGGAAGAACCCATGGCTTTGATGATGCAGACCACGGAAAGAAAAGTTATCAGATTTACAGGAAGGAAAACGGAGACAGTCCGGTTGTAAGGTTTTTGATAGAAAACCACTGTATTTCGGACGAGGAAGCCAGAGTGAATCTGGAGAAGTCTTTTCCGGAAAAAGACTGGGAACGAACTTTTGAACTGCTTGGCATTTTAAAAGATGCAGATGCCCTTGACCGGGTTCGATTTGGACACGGAAGCAAGGATTTTTTGAACGTAGATTTTCTGCATGAAAAAGAAGCAATCCGTCTGGTAGGAGTTGCAAATTTTTTGCAGACTCAATCCGTAGAAATCTGGAGAGGTACGAAATAAAAAAAGAGAGTCGGAATATATCCGGCTCTCTTTTTTTATTACTTGTACTTAGGAACAGCAGCAAATATCATTCGGTTTATCCCAATGGACTTCCCAAGAATATCATACTGGCTGTCGTTTGTGTAATGAGTAGGCTCTGTAAAGCCGTCTCTTGTTGCATCTTCTCTGCTTTCGTAGACTTCTTTGATGGTCACGGTAAGAAATCTTGGTGTGCGTACTGTATCTCCTCTTTTCATATTTTACTCTCCTTTTTTCTGTACTAAATACTGTGCTGTTCGTAAAGGTCTTTTGCCTTTATGATTTTTTCTTCCAGAGCAGCTTCCATGTTTGCGACATTCAGAAAATCCGTAAGGGGAAGATGGTCCAGTAAAAACGAATACTGTTTGTATGGAGGTAATTTACCAAACCAGTCATTCCAGGATTTTTTCTGATTTTCTGCGGTGCGGTTTATTTTTTCCAGTTCCTGGTCCGGAACATAGGAAAGAGGGTTCACATACCATTTGATGGCTCCATTGTCACGGATATGAGCAATGGTTTTGTAATCCCCATTTTCCATAACAGCCTTGTTGCAAACGGTAGTCCCGTTTCCAAGGCAGCAAAGAAACAGTTCAAAGCCAGCCATCTCTTAGACCTTCCCTTTCTGCGGGATTTCAAAAATTTCCCAGTCATAGGAAACATCTCCACCTTCTGCATTGCACCATGCGGAGTATTCGTCAAGGGAAGCCTGTTCCTCTTTCAGAAGTTCTTCCACGCCATCAATCTTATGGAAGGATTCGCTCATACTTTTCTGAGCATCTTCGAATGTGTTAAAAAAGTCAACACAAATCTCTCTTTCTACCACACTTACTAAAACAACCATATTATTCAACCTCCTCATACTCGAAAGCATCCATCAGATGTTCCGGGGAAATGTTTACGATGTATTTGCATACGAAATCAAGGGCAGATAAGGATTCGTTTCCCTTTAACAGCCACAGAATTTCTGCGGTATCAAATACATTGTTATAGGACTCTTTTAAAAGAAGTTTTCTGCTGTCAGCCATATCCATTCTCCTTTTCTTATTCATACCAGAACTGGTCACTGGAAGAAAGTTCTGTAAAAGAGCAGACAGCGTGGGTTTCGCCATCCAGTGTCAGGAACTCATCTTCTAAAATCTGGACATCCATATCAAAGGAATCCAGGATTGTCACCTGTCTGGTACTCATGTTTACGATACATCTTGAGACAAGGGTTGTGCCATCATCCCAGACGGACGTATAGGACCCTTCCTTCATGACAGGAGCCGTGGCAATGGTTTCTTCCATTTCATAATATGCGAGGTGGTCTGGCTCCATAAAGGAAACAAAGACCTGAAAATCCTCATATTCTTCTTTGGTAAGATAGGCTTCTACTTTTTCTTTTGCCAGTGCTGCGTTTTCCGGAGTCGTGAATAATCCGGCGACTTCGCATCCGGGAGACTCGCTGTAAAATTCTTTTACTACAGTTACTAAATACATGTTTTCCTCCTTCGTTGTTGGGTTTGTTGTTCTGTCTTTCCAGACGGTTTTTAAATCCTCCTTTCTTTTTCAAACAAAAAAAGAGCCAAGACAATGAAAACCATTGTTTTGACTCAGTATGCCTGAAAACGTATGAAATAAACTTTACAGAAATTATTATACAGTAAAAGGGAGAAAAAGTCCAGTAAAAAATTATTGGAGGTCCGAAAGACCGGACCTCCTGATAGGAAAGAGAACAATGAAAAGTCTTTGTCATGACAACCCCTCATCATAACAAAAAGCAAAAAGTGTGTAAGGATATTATAGCATACCCGGAGGAAAAAAACCAATAAAAAACATCAAATCCCGCCACATAAGCGGAAGGGCAGTAGTAGAAAAAAACCATATTCGCCATATATCCATGTGGTCACACTCTGCTGCCCCCCTCTGCGTTCCCGGCTCCCCCGGAAAGGTACTGGCTTTTCTGCCCTGGGCGGGCGCATTGGTTTGCGTGTGGCTGCATCTTTTTTGCTGGCTTTCCCGGTAGGTTTCCTCCCCCTTCTGCTGCCCCCTTAATTTGCTTTGTGACTTGCTTTCGTGTGCGGTCCGGTCCCCTTTGCGGGTCCCGGCTTTTCCTTTTCTGGCTTCTTTTTTTGTACGGTTTTATTTCCCTGTGCGCCCCTCTTATCTTCTGCTGCCGTCTGGTCTTATGCTCCCCGATTCCTTTCCTTCTGACTTTTTATTTTGCATTCTTATTTTATTGCATTTTCTTTATTTCCATTTTTTTATAAAAAAAGGGCGGGGTAAAATAAAATAAAATAATAAACAGAATACGAAATAATTAGAATTTTACATAAAAGAAATGCAAATAAAGAAGAGCCAGCCACAAGGAAATTAAAAGGCTTTTCCGGCAGCAGAAGTCCTTCCGGTAGGGGAAATTACCAGAATGTGCCACAAGCAAATTAGAGGGCGTTTACGCCCGTTACAGGGGCATCCAGAAAAGGACAATGGAACGGTTCTGAGGTCCTGTGGTGTGCCATATAGATATATGGCGAATATAGTGGAGGGCAGCAGATAGGTCTATGGGGGAGATGAGAAAGAAATCGGGAAGTTAGGAGGGCTTTGCCCGGAGTTTATGGGGGAATGATATGGATATATGGCGAATTTAAAACAGGTCCCTCTACTCTCCCCTCCTGTCTTCCGGCACAAAAAAAGAAGCCCCATAAAAGGCTTCTTGGGGAGAATTTTTTTTAATCCACGCACCCTTTTCGGAGTGCGACATATCAATAAGCGGATACCTGCAAAACCTTTATTCTTCCTCTCTTACTATATATGCTCCGTATGCCGGGAAATCATATGAATTGGTTTTCTGCATCCATACTACCTCATGCTCAATTTGTTTTTCCTGTATTTGATAGAAACATTTTGCCGGAACTTCATCTTTTATTTCTTTCTCATCCCAACACACAATTTCTCTAAAATCAGGAATTTCTTTACAAAATGCATGATAGATGGTTTTTCTAACGGATGCAGACACTCTATCCGGACTCATCCTTTTGTCATCATAGAAATAAAGCCCGTGAAGGAATTCTCCTGTCTTCTTTTTAAGTTCCACCACTCCCGCATATCTGCATTCGGATGGATTGTTTATCTCTTTTAGAATCACCCACTTACCTTTCTCTGCAAATTCTACATGACCATCTTTTATCGGAATCACCTTTTTCCATGGCTTCTTCGTGTCCTCATAACTAATTCCAGGAACGAGTACATAAGCAAGGTTCATATACTGTGCTACTGCTTTTATATCCAGGCTGTCATGAAAGCTACGCTCTGTATTTGAATCAATTCGGGACTGTATTAAGTCAGCCTGTTGTAAACAGTATTTAGCAATGCTTTCTTTTACTTTTGCTTCCATCGAAAGAAGTGCGTACAGAACATCATTAAAAGCCTGATTGGGAGATTGATTGCTCCTGATAGCATATTCTTTTAAATATTCTTTGTTCTCATTTGTAATATCAAATGATTTTTTTGTTTTTGCTTTGCTTCTTTCCATTTGTCATTCCTTTTTTATGAAATCCAAATAATCACACTTTTACTTCTTTTTATGCTTACTTCACAGTAGCATGAATCCATGGCTTTTGTCAATAACACGATTTCGTAATAAAAAATGTGTTTGCACTTGTGTTTTTACATTTTTAAATTGTAATTTCTATCCGAATGATTTCAAAAACACACTCTAAAGTTTTCTTACATTTCTTTGCTTTTTTGAATTGGATAATCAAACATATGGTGAATGGTAAAAAGGATTGAATTTTCTTATCATATTCACTCCGTCTTCATCTGCAAAAGCGTAAAAATATGATGAAGGAATTCACAAAAATTCAGTGCTCGCTGCTGCCCTTTTGGTCTTCTGAAACGTTCTATCGCATATTGTTTTGCATCTTCTTCATTTTTGAACGCTCTCAGGCTGATTGTTTTTCTCTGCTGCCCTTTGTCTTTGACAGCAAAAAAGCACTGGAAAATTCCAGTGCTTTTTCTTTTTTTTTAAACCATATATAAAATGGTTTGTCTTACAAAGTACATTATCTGTTGTTTGCTTTCCAGGGTCTCAAATAAATCTGGATGCGTTAGAAGCGTTTCCATACATTTATCTGCTACTTTTTGCTGCCTTTTTCGATTTTCTAAATTTCTCCATGCAGCCATATCGTGCTGATAAAAAAGCGTCCCTATGTATTCCAACATTTCTTCCTGTACTTTCAGTTTTCTTTCATATGCATTTACATCGTTTTTTACACTTTCACTTCGGTCTACAACCGTTTCAAATTCTTCTTCCGTCATAGCATCCAGAGCCTGTCCTGATGTTAAAGAGGAAATTCTCTCCAGATACTGCAAATCAGAAACCACTGCGTTTGTGCATTCCTTTTTCAGTATAGGATACCACTCATCCAATGCACATTCTGATAATTTTGCAATTACGGAATCTGGAACTGAATATTGATTTTTCAAGTCATCGTATAGCATAAAATTCATATAGCCTTCTATATACATATCCGGAATGTAGTCCAGGGTCATATTTCCTGACAGGATATTTTCTTTGGGAACAACAATATACACACCATAGTCATAGCCTACATTTCCGCATTTGTTTCTATCCATGATGTACACCTGATTGTCCTTTTCTGCGAAAAACAACTCGCCGGAAAATATTTCTATTAAATCCATACTGTTTAATTTCATTTTCAATCTTTCTCCTTTTTCTTAGAACTCATCACAGCCTTCAATAAAACGGGCATTGCAATATTTTTCAAATACTTCAATGAACTTATCCCTGAGTGTGGAAGTATCCAAATCCAGGAAATCAAACTTTTGGAGCATTTCATCTGCAAACTGATAAAACTCATCCTCATACGGAATACAGGTTCCACATAAGATAACCGTATCTTCTCCGATTTTCGCTTTTTGGAATTCATATTTTCCCAAGTTTTCTGCTGCATATTCCTTTGCACTTTCTTCATCCGCAAATTCTTTCATAATACGAATAAGGATATAGTAGGTTTCTTTTCTGTAGTGGATGGCATAATCCTCTTCCATCTTGTCAGATATTGAGAATGATACAAAGGATACCTGTTCTTCTCCTTTAAAAAGTGTTATCTTTCCATACGGTTCGCCCTCCACAGGAACAACAGCTGTAAATGCTGCTGTAAGGCAAGACTCGACCTCTTCTTTTTCTGTGAAGGAAAATCCGGTCTGATATCCATTCTCTTTTCTGGACTGTGTATCCATTTTACTGACTTTTATAAATTCATCTGCCATTTTCTCATTAATATAGATAGTTGTTACCATAATATGTTCCTTCCTTTTTTTAAGCCAGCACTCCCACACATGGTAGGAATCCTGGCACTTATCAACTTTTCTTTATAGAGCAATCCATTCCTTTACATTGTCCGGAAGTTTTGCATGAATGATATTTCCGTTTGTATCAAACAAAAGGTTCCAGGTATTGCAGTAGTTTTCCACTTCATCTTCTGGACATTCTGCTTCTTCCAAATCCGGAGCACCCAAACTCATTGCAAAGCTGCGGACCTGATATCTTGCTTCGTCTTTTGCTTTTAAATGAGGATGAAGAAACGGTTTATCTATTGCTCTTTCATAGATTTCATCCCAATCATACTGTCCGTCTTTTTCCTGAATGCTGTCAGCGTGAATCTGGTTTGCCTTTATATCAAGTTCCACTCCGAATTTTTTCCAAAATCCAATCGTATCACGGATACAATCTTCCAATCTGTAAAAGTAGGCATCTGAGCCATACTCTTCATCTACGAACTTCACACAGATAAGAGTCGGATAATTCCCATCATACACACCTTCCAGATGAAACAAATTATTCAGGAACAGAAATCCATCGTGGTCTTTGACATAAAACCAGTCATATACATCGGATTCCAGCAGCTGCTCACTCACCAGGGGCATAACCCCTTTTAGCTTTTGTACACAGAGTTCCTTCGCCTTTTCTACCAATTTGTCTCTTTCCATATTCTTTTCATGCAATTCGCATTCTTTCTGGGTAGGGAATTCTTTCCCATCCTTTGCTACATAAAGAATACTTTTCTGTTCCACCATAATTGTTTCTGTCTTAATCTCCATATTTTATCTTTCTCCTTTTCTAATACATAAGGAAGCCACAAACTTCTTATTCAGAATTTGTGGCTTCCTTTATTCTGGATATGGGTTTTATCCTTATCCTATTTTGTGTTTTCTTGTGTGAATCCTGTAATTTCCATCCAGCCAAATCTGTCGCAATAATATCTGCGAGTCCGGTTTTTTCTCACGATTTCTACCACATCACTGACTGAAAGGGAACGACCTTGAAAATCTTCTGGCTTTCTCAGATTAAACATCTCAAACAGGTTTTCCAACACTTCCCTGTCATTCTGGTTTATTCTTTTCTCTTCCCCATTACAAGAAACACTGTCTACCAGTTCTCCACTATAAACACTCTTGTAATCTCCTAAAGAAAACTTTTCTTTTGCTCTTTCCCATCCAATGAAAGCATAATCTGCTTCCGTCTGATATACATGATACTGACTCATATTTTTTTCTCCTTTTTTAATTAATTTGTGTTCTTTCCGGTTGGATAAATACTACCCTCCTTTTTGTTCAATTTCAGTTTTCAAACGCAAAAAAAGCCAGATGCAGAGATGCTTCTGCTTCTGACTTTATAAACCATTAAACTTGTTTGAAAAACTGATATAAATATTATATATGGTTTTTATGTGAAAGTCAATATCCACCAGTGTTAATAATTTAGCCATGTCATCAATGGAATGTCATGGCTAATTCTGTCTGCTCAAAGAGCATATTTCGGTACGTTAAATCCACGCACTCCATACGGAGTGCGACAGTCGCTTTTTTGAAAAAAATCCGTATATGAGCCACTTAAATCCACGCACTCCATACGGAGTGCGACATAACAGGGTACCGATACATTATTGCACTGCCAACTTAAATCCACACACTCCATACGGAGTGCGACGGGGAGAAACAAGTGATTAATAAAATGTTTCGGAAACTTAAATCCACGCACTCCATACGGAGTGCGACCTCGATACGTTATCCCACTGCATAAAGTGGATACTTAAATCCACGCACTCCATACGGAGTGCGACAGCAATCTTGCACAAAAATATAGTCTTTTTACACAGATTGCATTTATTTTTTTGAATAAATTGCTTTATCCTCAAAAAAATATTATTATTTTTCAAAGAGTTTCCTCTTTCTATCAAGTGCGAATCCCCCAGGGGTTTCATGTTTACTTCCCATTCGCACTACATGAGCATAGAATATCATAAGCCTTGGTTTATGTCAATAATCCGTGAACCGCAAATCTGTGCAATATGATAGATTTATTTGTTCAAATGGTATTTCCAATTTTGCAATTCCGTATTTTTCACAAATATAATTAGGAACTTGTTCATCAAAATCTTTGTAGGTAAACTCTTCGCCTTTAATTTCTTTTTTATCGCAGAATTCTTTGCAAGCTGACCGTATAGCAGTTATAATCTCATGTTTCCCCATTCCCTCTTTTACATTTAAACGTATTATGATAGGGACTGGTTCAAACTCTCTAAAATCAACTGTGCTAATAAGAACTTCTTTTATTTTTTCATTTAACATACTTTTACTCCTTTGCAAAAAAGACATAGCCCTATCAAAAACAGAGTTATGACTTTTCGTTTTATCTTTTGATTCTATTTTATGTGAGGATTTGTTGTGGTGAATTACCCTTTATATTACAAATATACCAGCTATCCCGTTTTTAAGTTTCATGCCCTGAAAACAGGGCATGAAATCAGGAAATGGTTTCTCCTGAAATTGTGGAGACTTGAATCCACACATCATAACAGATGTGACAGTGATATATCATTTTGCTTTTAAAATAACATATACTCATGGTTCCTGTCAATTCACAAAAAAAGAGGACACCGCAGCACGGTATCCTCTCCTCCTGTAATTCATTTACTCTCAGTAAATCATTCTGATACTTGAACATTTACAGAATAAATGTCCCCCCGATATTCAAAACCATATGTTCCAGTAATATTATCGAAACATGGTTCTGTACAAGCAACTTCTTGTCCGTGGTCAAAGAGAACAGCTTCTGTATATGGTGTTTCATCTATTGCACATACCACAAGATGCACTTCTGCTTCAATTCCGTAACCGAAATCTGCATGGAAAGTCAAAGTGTGTCCTTGTTTGTACTGGCATTCCAAATAGATGGCTGCACCGTTCATTTGCATCAATTTTGTTATTCTTTTAGCTTCTTCTTTTGTCAGTGTAATTGTAGCAGATTCATATTCTTCTGCTGCCAAATCTATGCCATACTCCAGATTGATTTGCTCAAATGGAACTTCCAGTTTTTCAATTCCATATTCTTTGCAAATATCATTTGGAACAAGGCAATCGAAATCGCCATAATTGAAGGTTTCCTGACTTAATTTTTCTCTTTCTTTGAATTTCTTACTTGCTTTTTTTATTGCTTTTACAATTTCTTTTTCTTTCATATCGTAGTCAACGGAAAGACGCATTAAAACCGAAGTTGGTTCGAGGTCTTCGTAGTCAATCGCATTGATAAGAACCTCTTTTTTTGCCTTTTTCTGTTTACGATAATCGTAAGTTACAAATTCTTTGACCTCTTCTGCTGTCATTAAAACTGCATGGTCTGAAATGTACTGGATGTTTTCTTCGCATGTTTTTATCTCTTCTTCTGACATATAGGCATCTTTTCGCCAGTCTTCGCCATCCGAAGTATCCCAACGCATATATTCGTCTCCATCCATGACAACATCCAAGGCTTCATTGTTCAAAAACGCATACTTAATCGTATTCTCGCAAATGTCAATTAGAAGTTTTCCATCATTGCAATGTTGCATTCTAAAGATATATTCATTGAAATCCTCATCCGGGAACAGTTCTTCCCATTCCTTAATGATATCGCAGCTGATTGCAACGTCATGCAAATCAAAATTCACATCAAAAATTTCAGACAAACGTTTTTCTTGGCATTCATTCTGATAGGCTGTGTTTTTCCTTACATCTTCCAAGATGAGTTCCATTCCCCATCTGGCACGGCTTATCATTCTTTCTCCATAGTTCCATCCAAAATACTTTGCAATTAATTTCTTTTCTTCTCCAACATGATACCTTACATAAATCTGTGAACGCTGTCCCATTGTTTTTCCTCTCTTTCTTTTTAATTGTTGTAGTAAAATTCTTCGCATTCTTCATCATTTAAAATGAATCCAAAATATGCAATTCTTTTTTCTGTTGTTTCCCAAATACGATACTTGGTAGTCAGTGGCTGTACTACCCAGGAATGCTGTCTCCAACATCCATCTGCTGACAATGCATATCCGGTTGCAATCTGGCACTTTTCTCTGTTTGCATCCCAAAGAAGCGCACTATTGCTGTGGCACTGGGATGGTCTTCCTTTTTTCATTCTGGCATGTTCCCCATACCAAAATTGTCCACGCTCCATGATTTTCTCAGCATCTTCATCGTAAAGGTCCATACAAGCAATGTTCCCACCAAATTCCAGAAGTCTTTCTCGTAAGGGCAAGATTCGTTCCATAGCCTTACGTTCTCTTTCATTTTCCAAATTCGGTCCATCGCTCTTATACCACCATTTCCCTGTTTTTTCCAGAGTCCTTTTCCATTCTTCATCCATAGGATTCCAAATGAGAGGTTTTGGCATCTGAGACGGTTTTGTGATTACTTTCATTTTTCTCATCCTCTTTCTTTTTGTTTTATTCCGTTTTTTCATACAAAAAAAGCCATACCTTGTTTAAAACAAGAATATGACTTATCTTCCCCAAAAACTATTATATGAAATACGGTTGTCTTTATTATAGAATACCCTATCTGGATTGTCAAGCTCAGAACCGTATTTCCAGAAACTCTTCCTGGCTTTTTTAAAATTCACGCACCCCATACGGGGTGCGTTTTAAAACAAAATATACCCTATGTAGTACTTGAATCCACACATCGTAAACCAGATGTGACACAAATACAAACCGACATATAGAATTTATTCCGGATTGTACTTTATATTTTATATAACATGCTTCTTGTTTTTTGTCAATACTGCAAAAAAAGAGCCAATCCAGTTTCCCGGACAGCTCTCTTTTTACATAATTATTTCTGATTTGCTTTTTTCAAAATAGGAATAAAAAACTGTTCCTCTGCCTTCCTTCTTGCTGCAATAGCATCTTCCTTTTTAGAAAATTCTCCAAGAAAAACATTTTTCCCTTTATGCCCTATGTATGCTCTCCACCTTCCTCTCTTTGTGGGGCATACACCTCTGACACCGCTTGTATTCTTTTTAGATATTTTTTTTGATTTAATTGAGCTGATATTACTGTGGTTTACAGTCTGCTTCTTTATTCGTTCAGTATATTTTTCTTTATTTAAGCAACCGCAAGATTTTGTGTTATTCCTTCTCAAATCATTTCCAGTAACAATCACTTTTTTTCCTGAACCACAGGAGCATTCGCACTCCCATAATACCTGTCCATAAGCATCTCTTCCAGACTCTTTTATTACTTTTAATCTATGAAAGGTTTTTCCAGTCAAATCAATTTTCGCTGGCATAAGCATCCCCCCTTTTAAAAGAAAATGGCATCCGGATACTGCGCCAACACCGTTTCTTTATCTGGGGCATATTTTTTCCAAAGCTCATTATCCAGAAACTTCTCCATATCCTTTTTGTTGATTCTTTTCTCTCCTACAATCTCGTATGCTGCCTGTTTCACAGGAGTTTTTCTAAATATGCCGGATGTAATCGGAGACGGAATCTGATAAATATAATCCTTCTGGCTAACAGCAGCCAATTTCTCTTCCACTCTTTCTCTGGCAGATAAAATGGATTCCATACATCCTTCTTCTCTCGGATGAACACAGCCAAAGTATTTAGCATAGTATTCACCTGACTTCATTTTCTTTTTCCCCGCTTGATATCTTTTAAAAGTCTGATGGCAGAACGTATGCTCATAGACTGTTTCATAGATACACATAGGGATTCCGGCAAAGCTGAATTCTCTAATGCTTCGCTCTGACACTTCCTTGTAACTTAGCATCCAGTTGTCATAAATACAAGGCATCCCCTGTTCTTTCAAGGTCATAACCCAATCTTCATCCAGAAATGTATGTATCCAGTTTTTGATATCCATTTCCAGTGCTTCATCTTTTGATACCGTAATTTCCACTTTGTACCACTCTTCCATGATTGTCTCTTCCAATGTCAGGAAGTCTGGATTATGGTGTCCATTGCTGTCACGCAAGCACTCATGATTTTTCTCGTCACAAACAACAAAAATCACATCATCCGGCACGGGTCCATCTATTTCTCTATAGCATTCCGGGTTCGAGATATAAACCCACGTTCTATCTGCGTCCCCGATGTCTCTGCCATAGTATTTTGGCTCACCTTTTTCCGCTTTGATTGCTTTCCATAATTCCAAATAATTTTCCTGTTCGATATATTTTACTTTAATTTCTTTCATCGCTTTCTCTCCTTAATCCAGTGAAGGATGGAAAATTTTTCCATCCTTCACTGTTGTTTTTATTTTTACGCTAACGGAAAATAATATCTGTGTTCAGATGTATAGTAATCTGTATCCGTCATTGAAACTGGTGTTTCCTCTATTCTATCCGGGGAAAACATTTCTTCCACCAGAAAGTCCAGATATTTGTGTGTATGCTTCCAGTCCCCGGAAACTTCCACGCAAACTGTTACACCATCAGTTTCCACTCTTGAATGGACTTCACAAGGCATTCCGTATCTGCAAGTCAGTTTTTCGATTTTTTCGCCTAAAACTACCTCTCTGATTTCCTCCGGTTTTGCATGAAACAAGGATTCTTTCTGATAACACTTAATGTACATGTTATAATCCCCTCTTCTTAAAATGAAGCGCACCCAGTAATCACAGCAGAATCCACTGTAATAAAAGTTATACTCGTCATTTTCTGTAGAGACCGCAGTTGCGCCTGTTTCATAAACAAATTCCCTCATGGAAGAAACACCATTTAAAAACCCATGAAATACGAGTTGTGTTCCAACATGTTCCAGCTCTTTTTTCGTTTCTCCCACGTTGGCTTCGTTGTTTTTTCCGTTAAACCAAGTATAATGCCATCTGTATCCATCGTGGTCTGCACGGAAATATCCTACCATGCGGTCTTCCGGCAGGGAGCCATTCTGGTTCAGAGAATCTGGCATTTCTAATGTTAATGGGATAGAGTTTCTTATTGCAATCTCTCGCTCCATAACCCGATTTTCTTTTACCATGGCTTTTTCAATTAAGTCATCCAGAATCTGGCTTGCCGGAAAAGCAATTCCTATCGGAACATACTCCAACTTTTCCCATTTGTTGTATTTTTCCTCTGAACGAATCCAGTTCCATCCCGGCTCTCCAGAGCATACACGATGAGTATTCTCTCTATGATAAGCCCAGGCTTGAAGTTCATCAGCCAGTTCTATGGTTTTTTCTAAATCTCTTTTTCTGTGTCCCTTTGATGCTTTTCTTGTATACAGCCAATAGGTCTGGTCTATAAAGTTATCATCTACCGGAACAGGGGCTTTCACCAGTTCTCCTGTTTTTATAAGATTTTTGAATTTCGCTGATAACATAGTTTTTTTCTTTCTTTCCCTTATGCAATTTTTTGATTGGCAAGCTGCTCACAAATCCATGTGGATTTATCCTTAAAATCAACTAGCTTCCGATAATATTTTCCGCTTTTCTTTTCTTTGGCATACTGCATTGTATACGAACCCGTGTAAAATTCAGACATACAGAACATTACAACCCCGTTATGCTCAACATAACATAATGGAGGCAAAATATCCAGCATTTCCTGAAAGCATTCTTCTGTTATTTCCTCAAGAGGATTTTCCAGAATCGAAGTACGTTCCAGTTTCTGAAACTCTTTTACACTCATAGCCTTATACTCTGTGTGGCTTTCTCTTTCATACATAGACTGCCAATACTCAGTTCCGTCTTCCTGTACATTAGGAAAGTGTTCATGGTGATGCAGATAGGTATTCAAGTTGTTTACCTTTGCCTTAAATCCTCGTTCTTCTGCATCTTCCGAAGTTTCGCCATCATAAAGATAATCGTAAACCCTTGGAAGTTTTCCTTCTCGCACCATTACGATGCACTTTTCATAATTGTAATTCATGTCGTTCTCCTTTTTATTAATTGATTTCATTTGTTCTTTCCGGTTGGATAAGTACTACCCTCCTTTTTGTTCAATTTCAGTTTTCAAACACAAAAAAAGCCAGAGACAGGAGTTGTCCTGTTTCTGACTTTGTATTCCTTCTAACTTATCTGAAAAACTGATATTATCATTATAAAATTTATTCTACAAAAAGTCAATAGTATATTACTATGTATCAAGGCTTATACATAACATATCGCATGGTTTCTGTAAAATGCTGCTTATAATAGTCTGGTTCTATATAACTTCGGGTCGGAGAAATAAAGAGATTGGTTACATCTATGTATTTCCACTCTCCATTACTTAACATAACCTGATTCCAGGCGTGTGGTCCTTCTGTTTTACCTTCAATATATAATACCGGAATATCCGATAATTTACAAAGCCATCCAAATGCAGTCGTATAGGCATGACAGATTCCCTTTTTATTTTTCAGCAATTGATATACCGTAGAATTGGTATGGCTATAATCATATATATTATTATCATGAAGTACGGAAGCATAATGAAGTATTTTTTCATCTTTTGACTGGATTCCGGCTGCATCATCTACAATTTTCTGTAACTGTTTCAAGGCTTCTTCATGTTGCTCTATGCATGTCTTAACATTTTCTCTTTTTATCTGTATTCTTCCCACCTCCGGAGTTTCGTACTGATATACATAGTAGACCTTTGGCGTTTCCCCAAGATAATACATTTGGATGTAAAAGCACAAGTCTGACAGTTCTTCACTCCTTACCTGAATACCAGTCTCTATAAACGGTTCCGTTCCATTAATGCTTTCTTTGAGTATTTTATGGATTTTTTGTGCATAATCCAGATAGTTAACCGCACCAGACAGTGGACTTGGTTGGGTGTATGTACTTGTTACATTTGTGTTTTTCATTTCATTTGCATAAGATGGTATAGTTCCCGTTACAGGAAAAGAAATCAGACACGCAAGACACATGGTTACTATTTTTATCTTTTTCAATCCTTTTGTTACCATACAATCACCTCTTATATGCAGAGTTTTTTCGTTTTTATAGTTCGCAGACATTTGTAGATATTCAGATTGTTACTATTTTTAAACATATAGCAAAAATTATAACAAAATTTTTGTGTTTTTTCAATTGTCACATTGCATTCTCCTGTTTTCTTGGCTAAATCCTTGTTATTTTAAAGGTTCTCGTATCGTGGTCCCAACATTTCAAAAATATATAAATATATTGTATTTAGATGTATTTATTACATTGTTTTATATTGTTTTTTTATTTTAAAATCATTATTAATATATTGTATTTAGCAATATATTTTATATATAAATATATTGTATTTTGTGGTATACTCTACCCATTCTTTTGTGATATAATCAAATCACAAAGCTGTCCCGGTCCCGAAAGTTTTTTCTGTATCCAACGACAAAACAATAATAAAAAGAAAAGGAGTGTATGCCCTTGAAACGAATCAACAGCAAATACCTGGCTCTCTTCTTTGCCATTCTTTCCATCCTTTTATTTGGGACAAAAATGGGGCTGGTATTCGGACTATGTGGAATCTTATTTGGTCTTTCCACTCTCTTCCGCTATCGAAGTTCTTCTTACAAAAAGACTGCCAAGGCGGGATGCATTCTCTCACTTCTGGCTCTTGTTTTGAACGCTTCTTTGCTATTTTTTGTCGGAAGTGAGCAAAAGCCTGTAAGTCCGATTCATGAAAGCCTTATTTCTTTGGCAGACAAATCTGTTTCCTCAAAAGATGCAGAGGTCATTCAAAAGGTGGACCGTCTTATTTCCGGTTTCCTTTCAAAAAATAGCAGCGAATCGGACACTTCTTCCAGCCCAGTCCCGCAAGGGGATTCTCCCGCAGACATGGAAGTACATTTTCTGGATGTAGGACAAGGGCTTTCCATCCTGATTGAGTCCGATGGTCACTATATGCTGTATGATGGTGGGGACCGGAATGCTTCCTCGTTTGTAGTCTCATATCTCGAAGATGCGGGGGTTGAAAAATTAGACTATGTAATTGCCAGTCACTACGATGCAGACCATCTAAACGGCATTGTAGGAGCTTTAAACGCCTATCCCACTGATACAGTGTTTGCGCCGGATTACGAAACAGATACAAAAGTATTTGAGTCCTTTCTAAATGTCACAAACAAGAAAGGTATTCCAGTAGTCCATCCGCAAGTAGGCAGCTCCTATTCTCTTGGAAATGCCGGATTTACAGTTCTTGGTCCAATTGGAACTGATTATGAGGATAAGAACGATTATTCCATTGTTATCATGCTCCAAAATGGCAACGACAGGTTTCTAATCACGGGAGACAGCGAATATACCAGTGAAGCCCAATTATGTGCTTCCGGGGCTGATTTATCCTGTACCGTGTATGTTGCCGGACATCATGGAAGCGGAACTTCCTCTTCCTGGGATTTGATGGAACAGGCAGTTCCTGAGTATGCAGTAATAAGCTGTGGCAAAAACAATAAGTATGGTCATCCCCATGAAGAAACCATGGAAAAACTGGAGGTTATGGAGATTGAGACATTTCGCACAGACTTACAGGGAACTATCCTGTGCAGCTCTTCCGGAAACGGTCTCCACTGGTCTGTCAGTCCTTGCAACGACTATACTCCCGGAACGTAACGATTAAAAATTTACAGATGATGAATTGAAAGGAGTTTGGAAAATGGGTCTATCCGAAGTATTGGGAATTGTAATTATCATTCTTCTCTTGACGCTTATCCTGTTGCAGATAACAGGAAGAAAGAAAACTGACCTCGGAGAAATAAGACTTTTATTGAAACATGCATCAGATGAACAAAGAGAAAGTGTACAGAAACAGATTGCAAACAGTACAACGGAGCAGTTTGAACGTTTTGGTTTTATTCAAAAAAGCATTCAGGATACTCTTTCTTCCAACCGAAAAGAAGTCAATTACCAGCTTGGTGAATTTCAAAAACATATGTCTTCCCAACTTTCAGATATACAGAAAAGCGGGATGGAGAACAATCTTGAAATAGGAAAATCCGTCACCAGAGTATTACAGGAAAGCCGGGCAGAACAGTTCAAACAGCTCCACCTTTTTGGCGAACAGGTAGAGAATAGACTGATAACCATTCAAAATTCCAATATGGAGAATATTGAAAAAATCAATACAACTTTGGAAGTCAGCATAAAAGCCTTACAGGAAAGCAACGAAAAAAGGTTGGAACAGATGCAAAACGTAGTTGATGAAAAACTGCAAAAGACTCTGGAGACCCGCTTATCCCAGTCATTTGAAATCGTAAGTAAGCAGCTCGAAAGTGTAGGTCAGGGACTTGGCGAAATGAAAGCCCTTGCTGCGGATGCAAAATCCCTCAAAAACGCATTGACCAATGTAAAGGAACGTGGTACATACGGAGAGGTTCGTTTGGAAAAACTGCTTTCAGACATTCTTGCCCCCAACCAGTATGCAATGAACGTAGAAATTGCCAATGGTAAACGTGTGGAATTTGCCATTAATCTCCCAGGCAATGATAATGATACCCCACTGCTTCTGCCTATTGACAGCAAATTCCCAATAGAGGATTACAACAGGCTTCTTGATGCCGAAGATAAACAGTCCATTGATGAAGCCAGACGTTCTCTGGCAGCCAAAATCAGAGTCTTTGCAAAAGATATCCATGATAAGTACATTGTTCCACCAAAGACCACTGACTTTGCTTTGATGTTCTTGCCAACTGAAGGTCTGTATGCGGAAGTCATTCAGAATGTAGCATTGTTCGAGGAACTTCGTGATAAATACAAAGTCACAGCCGTTGGAGCAACTACTCTCTCTGCCTTCCTTTCTTCCTTGCAGATGGGATTTAAAACACTTGCGATTGAGCAGCGTTCTCAGGAAGTCTGGGATACTCTAAGGGCTGTGAAATCGGAATTTGTCAAATTCGGAGATATGTTGGAAAAGGCACAGAAGCAGCTCCAGACAGCTGACAAGACCCTTACAGAAATCGTAGGAAGGCGTACAAGAGCCATCAATCGCACTTTGCGTAGTGTAGAGGAATTAACAGATTCTGATTCCACGTTGTTGACTAATTTTGAAGAACCAATAGACGAATAGTAAATAAAAAGGCTACCCGTTTGGATAGCCTTTTTTATTGTCTTTACTGTTCACAAAACCTCGGTCCAAATCACGCAAAGACTGCTGTAACGCAATAGAATCTACCATTTTAAAAAATGCAAACTCTTCACACTTGTCTGATGGATTAGATTTTGCTGTTCCCTGTTCGGGTAGATTCTAAATTTGATGCCTTTTTGCATTATCCCTGTTTATCCTTTCAAAATCTAATACAGGCATATTTTATTCCATCTTCAATTACTTGCTGCGTAAATTCGATGGAAGCGTCTTATATCCCCATAGCTAAAGCAAGGGGGTACGACACAGTGGATAAAATCCACGCACTTCATGCGGAGTGCGATAAAACAAAACTGCAAAATGAGGTCGGATGCTGTGAACTTAAATCCACGCACTCCATGCGGAGTGCGACGCTAGGGTGTTTTTTTGTTGCACTTTTTAAGAACTTAAATCCACGCACTCCATGCGGAGTGCGACAGCAATCCTGTATAGAAATAT
>OJRO01000506.1_pt1 | contig 38904 bp, 41 predicted proteins | sample 1599221 | NCBI WGS metagenome assembly OJRO01 (sample SAMN03922449, study PRJEB24848) | human gut metagenome | isolation source: stool sample | host: Homo sapiens | place: Germany | collected 2009-11
GATCTACACAAGGAGTATCGTCGGCAGCGTCAGATGTGTATAAGAGACAGTATATGAGGTTAAGAAACTGCTGAAATATTTTAATGACGAAATATCCATCTGCCAAGTGGATGAAAATCAACTGGATGGCTATTTCCGGGAGCTGGAAGAAAAGGATACAAAGGATGACACTTTTAATAAAAGAATTGTGTGTTATCTAAAGTTTTACCAGTTTTTAAATGTAAGAGGATATATCAAGGAAATCCCGTTTCAGCCAGAATATTATCTGAAAAAGACATACCCGGAGCATCATGACAGGACAGTGGAAGAAGAAGTTTATATGGAGATCCTGCATAAGCTCCACTTATTTCCGCAGGTTCCCAGGCTGATATTTTTACATCTGTGGTGTACCGGACTCAGGATCAGCGAGGTATGCACGTTAAAAGGGGATGCGTATTATTGGGATGGGGAAGATGCATGGATTAAGGTTTATCAAATCAAAATGAAAGCGGAAAAAATGATACCAATTTCATTGGTGCTTTATCAAATTATGAAAATTTATATTAAAAAGCATCATATTAAACCTACCGATTTCCTGTTTAAATCAAAGGATGGCGGGGCATATAGGATTGGTACATTTGTTAAGGGATTCAAAGCAAATTGTAAGAAGTATGGAATACATATTTCGGGCGAAACATTCAAGACGCATGATTACAGGCATACATTGGCAAGTAGTTTCTATGATGAAGGAGTGTCCATTCAGACGATTCGGGATTATTTAGGGCATAACAATGAAAATATGACAAAGCAGTATATAGACTATATGCCTAAACGGATCGAACAGGCAAATATGGAATATTTCAATCAGACAGAAAATCTTCTTGCAACGGGGATTATTCCAAAGAAGCGGGGTGAAAAAACTGGAAAATAAGATACATATCTATGAATTAGACTGCTATAAGAATGCGGCTGAAGAACAGAAAAAGAAGATGAGGGTTCGGAAAGAACGTTACTTTGACCTGGAAGGACTTCCATCAGAAGAAGTAAGAAAGCTCCTAGAAGATTTTGTCTGGGAAAGGGGAAAGAAACTTGCTCCAAGTAGTTTGGCATCTGAAATATTATATTTTAATAATATCCGGAATTTTCTTATAGAAAAGAATATTAAAATCCTGAGATATGAAGACGAGAATAAGATTATTTTGCAGCTAAAGAGTTGGATGATGGAAAAGGGATATGCCCTTACAAGTAAGAAGTATCGAAGCGTTTATGAGATTGTAGCAACAGAAACACCTGGCATAATAAAGCATATGAAGAAGATTCTGAGGTATTCTCAGAAGGATGAGGGGTGCTTAGAACAGGAGAGAGATGTGTGGGAATTGGACAAGTTTGAATTTCCTCTCCGCAGCAATCCGATAAAGAATGTAAAGACTATAAATTTTAAAGGAATCAGTCAAATAACAATCCGAAAAGAAGTTAAAACAGTAGTTTTTATGCATTTGAAATATATGGCAATAGGAAGTATTACGGCTGAAATGGTAGCGACTAAAAGGTTTTGCAGATATCTGGCATTAAGGTATCCCAAGATTAAATCATTACTAGATTTGACACGGGATATTATGGAAAACTATTTGACCTATCTTCAGACAGAGGCAAAAGAGAGGAAAAATTATCGCTCTGATTTATATGGCTTACGAAGAGTGATTGAAGATGTGGGAAATCATTATGATAGGCAAGATATCAAAAACCTATTTATAAGTACTGATTTTCCTAGCACACCAAGATATCTATTTAAGTTTTATTCGGATGAAACCATAAAGAAGCTGAATGAAAACATTTTTCAGATGGATGAACAAATAGCGAGGGCGTTAATCCTTCATCAGCTGCTGGGAACACGAATTTCGGATACGCTTACACTAAAAACGGACTGTTTGAGCATAAGAGAAAATCGATATTTTATACGAATCGAGCAGGTAAAATCAATCACATTTGAAAAAGCAATTAGTGATGAAATAGCACAGCTTATTATAAAGTCAATTGATTATACCGAGGAACATTATGGAAAGACAAAATATATTTTTGTAAAAAAAGAGGATCCATCGAGACCATTTCAGTATAGCATGCTTCAACATCGAGTCATGCAGATGATTAGGAAAAATGATATTCGGGATGAGAATGGAGAATTGCTGAATTTTGGAACACATACATTCCGACATTGTTATGGGAAAAAGCTGACAGAGATGCATATCGACGACTGGATGATCGCAAGGCTTTTGGGGCATAAAACATTACAAAGTGTACATCATTACCGAAAGATTGGGAACAAGATAATGGCGGATGAAACGAGGGCAGTCAGAGAGAAAATCGATATGATTTTAATGGATGTGGTAAAGGAGTGGGATGGGTATGAAATATGATAAGATGATAGCTGTTAACAAAGCTGAGAGTGAGCAGAAAATAAAAAAGGCGATTCGGGCAATCGATGATATGGGTGCCAGAGGTATGCCGATTTCTGTAACAGAATTGGTTCGTTGGACAGGTTTATCAAGAGGATTTTTTTATAAGAATGTGCAAGTCCGTCAGAAACTGGAGGAAGCTATTAAACAGCCACGGCGGATAGATGTACAGCAGCCATCTGAAGAAAGAAATGCTGCAGATTATAATTTTCAGGAATTGAAGAAGGATTTTAACAGCTGTCAGTCAGAGAATCAAAGGTTAAAGGTTGAAAATGAGCAGCTTCTCCAAAAGTGCAGTATACTTCAAAAAGAGGTGGACACATTGAAGAAACGGTTGGATCGAAAGGAGATTGCGTTGTTGAAAAAACTATAAAGGTTGTGATTAAGGATGAAAGCAAATAAAATCATCGAAATGAGCCAGGAAAAAAGCAGGCAAAAAGTAAAACTGGCAATGGATGAAATTCAAAGAATGCGTAATGAGGGCGAAAGGATTACAGTTTCCGGATTATGCAAAAGAACAGGATTATCTAACTCGTTTTTCTACAGAAATGAAAAAATCAAAGAAGAAGTACATAAAGCTGTTGATATTCAAAATCAAAGCTATAAAATGAACATAGACGAAGTGGAACTCCTTGATGAGTATAAGGAAAAATTGTTAGCTATGAGAATCGAAATTATAAAGTTGAAAGCAGAAAATCAAAAGCTAAAATCAGAGTTAGATTTTTTGCGAATACAACAGGAAGGTGTGAGTGATGTTAAATGAAGTATGATAAAATCGTAGGGCTCAAGAAACAGCAAGAAAAAGAGAATTTAGAAACTATTCAGAGAGAGATTGATGCGATGCTTCGAAGAAAGGAGCGGATATCAATTACTGCATTGGCAAAATATGCAGGGGTGGATAGGAGCTATTTTTATAGAAATTTGCAGGCCAAACAAATGGTAGAAGATGCACAATTGAAGCAGGGAGAATGTTATAATCCTAAAAAGGCAATTTTTGATAGAGCAACTGAGGAAGTTAATAAACAGCTGAAAAGACAAATGATTTTATACAAGAGACGAATTAAAGAGCTAGAGCTGCAGATAGAATTACTAGAAGAGGAAAATCAGAAGTTGAAAGAAAGCAAATAGGTAATTTTACATAAAGTAAGGGAGCAGGCTTTTGGACAAGAGGATATCCAAGAGCCTGCTTTTTTACTAAATTAAAAAGAAAAATAATTTACACATCGGAGTGATGTGAAAGATGTGAAAAGTATTTTCAAGCATTCCGGGGCAGGTACTGGATTTTATGGTAGTCCTTATAGGCCTTGTAATCATTTTTAAGAAGCAGATCAATACATTGCTGGAAAACATTTTCAAACAGATCAACAGCAAATCCAAAGAGGTTTACTGATGAGGCACAGGGGGGAAGTGACGGTCTTTCTCACGATGATCCTGGTCAGTATCATGACGCTTCTTTTGGTAGTTGTGGAATCGGCCAGAGAGACGGGAGCCAGATTGTATCTGCGGATGGCGGCAGATTCTTCTATGGATTCGGTGATGGCGCAGTACCACAGGGGGCTGTGGGAGAATTACCGGATCCTGGGACTTGAAACAGGGGAAAAGGAAAGACTGGAACAGGAATTCGGCGATTTTTTTGCTCCTTATGCAGAGGCGGAAAACTGGTATCCGGTAACTCTTGTGGACACAGACAGGAAGGATGCAGTAATGCTTACAGAGGGACAGGGAGCCTACTTTGAGCAGGAAATCCTGGACTATATGAAGTTTGGGCTTATAGACATGATCTGGGACAGCATGGATGAAAATGGAGCCAGAGAAATGCTCAGCCAGTTTAAGGATGCAGAGGGGATAAATGGCTGTTCTGTCCGCTATGAAGGCCATACCAGAGAAGCGGTCCGTGTGGAGGCAGCGCTGGAAAAGATAAACGGGAGGCTTGAAGAACAAAGACAGAACTGGGAACAGGGAAAGCGCTGTCTGGACGATCTGGATGGAAGCGGATTGATCCGCAGGGCAGAGAGCATGATAAAAATATTAAAAAAGCTTCCTTCTCTGGTAACGGCCTATGAAAAGAGAGCGGACCGTTTAAACGAAGCTTTGAAGGAAAGCCGGCAGGATTTTGAGTCAAGAGAGGATCTGAGCGATGGATCAAGAGAGGCTTTAAGGGAGGAATTCGCCCAGTATAAAACATATACCGAAAAGGATGGGCAGAGGCGGATGGAGATTGGGGCTTTACGGGAAAAAAGTCAGGAAAATATCCTTTTTCTGGAAAATATTATCCGGGAAGCGGAGGATGTCATGGATTATATTGACAGCTGGGAGCCGGATGATGAAGATGACGAACTGGATGAAGAAGCTCTGTGGGCCCCGGTGCGCAGTCATTTTTCACGATATCCCATGCTGAGCCTGGGAATGGAATTTGGCGTAAAGGATAAGGAAAAGGAGGGATGGCTGGAACGGATCGGCGATCTGGCGTCCAAAGGGATTTTGGAACTGGTACTTCCGGAAGGGACGGTCGTATCAGGGCGCAGTTTAAAGCTGAATGGGTTTCCTTCAAAGGAGAGAACACCAGGTAATCCAGCCGGAGAAGGGAAGCGTAACCTTGGCGTACAAACTCTTTTGGACCGCCTTCTCGTGTCTGAATACGGGATCCGTTATTTTTCTGCCTTTAAGCCAGAGCCGCCATCCTTTTACCAGCTGGAGTATATTCTGTATGGGAAGGAGAAAGACAGGGAGAATCTGGAGGCTTCTGTCCTTCGTCTGACAGCATTGCGCCAGGGGATGAATCTGGCTCATATTCTGAGGGATCCTGTTAAAAGGGAGGAAGCCCGCTCCCTTGCCATAGTGATTGCAGGAGGTACAGGGATGGCTCCGCTTGCAGCGGTATTGTCATTTTTCATTATGACGGTCTGGGCGCTGGGGGAGGCGCTGGCGGATGTGCGCTGTCTTTTGGAAGGCGGAAAGGTACCTCTTGTAAAAAGCAGTTCTCAGTGGAAGCTGGATTTACAGGGCCTTCTTGATCTGGGGGCCAAAGGCCGTCTGCCGGATGGGATAGGGAAAGGGGAGAAAGAGGAAGATGGTCTGGATCACAAAGGCTATCTTCGGCTGATGCTTTTTGGCGGATACAGTGAAGAACGGGTTTACCGTATGATGGATGTGATACAGACAGAACTCAGAACGGAACAACCGGATTTCTGCATGGCAGGTTGTACCTGCATGGTGGAAATGGAAGCGGAGTTTTGTGGAAAACCTGTGTTTTTTTCCGGCGGTTCGTGGAAAGACAGACAAAAAATACGGATGGCTGTTTCTGGCAGCTATCTGGATGATGAATAAAACAGATAATCTTTAGGAAAGGAGGCTCATGAGGATGCTCTTTTTTCGGAATCCAACACAACTTCATATAACACGCTACTCCTTACGATCAATGATCCATCAGGAACATACCTGTCAGAACCATCATTCAATGAAAATCGCACCTCTCCAAGTACGAACAGACACAGATATGCAGAACTATTTAAAAAGGATCCGAGTTTCCGAAAAAAGAGTATCCTCATGGGCCTTTCAGATGAAACGGATTCCTTGTCATATAAAGAAATATCATGCGGGCAACCGAATCCGCGGCAGTCTGACGCTGGAGGCGGCACTGGTATTTCCTTTGTTTGTGTTTCTCTGTGTCATACTTCTGATCCCTATGAGGATGATGGACCGGCAGAGACAGATTCAGGCAGCGGTAGAAACTGTGGGGGAAGAGATCAGCCAGTATGCATACAGTGCCTGGCTTTTGGGAAAGGGAAGAGAGGGGCAGATGGATGAGAGCAGGGATGAGCTGGCCCCAGATGGTATGAAAGATATTTTTGGATTTGCTGCCCAGGCAGGGATTGAAGCAATGGTTTTGGGACGGATAGATAAAAAATGGGTCAGAGATGTTTCATTTATGAGAACAGCTATAGAAAATGACATGGTTCATATTGTAATGACCTACAGGATGCCGCTTCCATTTTCTGTATTTCGTATAGACAGCATAAAGGCAGAAGCGGTGTGTGTCAGACGTCTGTGGACCGGAGCAGAGGGAAACCGAAAGGGAAATTTGCTGCCGGGAGAGGACGAAATGGAGGAAATGGTTTATGTTGGCCGTAATTCGACACGGTATCATAGAAACAGGAACTGTCATTATCTGTTTAATGATTTAAAACAGGTGCAGGCAGGTGAGATGGATGGACTGCGTAATCAGGAGGGGAAACGGTATTATCCATGTCCATCCTGCAAAGCGGCTGATTCAAAAGGGCCTTTTTTTATCATGCCATGGGGAACAAGATATCACAGTACGGGACAGTGCGGGGCGATTCGTGCGTATGTGCAGACCGTGCCCTTAAGCGAAGTGGAGCATCTGGGGGAGTGCAGTTATTGCGGAAGGGGAAGCAAATAATGGAACAGTGGTTTGAAACAGCAATCGTAACAGCTTTCTGGACATTCACAGCTCTGGCGGCCTGGCAGGATTTAAAATGGGGTTCCATTCATATCGGAACGTTCATTGTTGGAGGAGCCACGGGGATTCTCTTGCAGGCAGGAAGATTTGCGGCTGTATCGGGTGCTTTGGGCAGCTGGAGGGCAGTTTGTACTCCGGCCTATGCTGTTTTACAGCTGCTGGGAGCGGCCTGTGTAGGGATCTTTCTTCTTTCCCTGGCCTATGTTACCCAGGAGGCCGTGGGTCTTGGGGATGGTTTTTTCTTTCTGGCTGCCGGATGTTATCTGGGGTTTATAAAGACAGTATTTCTTTTTAGTGCCAGTCTTCTGCTGTGTTTTCCTGTGAGCTCCTTTCTCATGGTTCGTCGGATATGGAAAGGAGATAAAGCAGCAGATCGGGGAAAGGAACGCCTTCCCTTTTTACCCTTTGTTCTTTTGGCAGCGGTGTTTTTACTTTTTTGGTGACAGAGGGGAGGCAGGAAAATGGAAAAGCATTTAAAGGGAAGCTTTACCGTGGAAGCAGCCGGTGTGATGGCAGTGATTTTATTTGGGATTGGTACGATCATTACAGAGGCAGGCAGAATCCATGATCAGGTATCGTGTGCAATGACCGTTCATGAGGCGGCAGAAAAGGCACGTCATGAGAAAACTGTGGATTTAGAAGAAATAGAGGCCTTTTTTCAGAAAAACAAAGGATTGAGGCTCCACATGAAGGATGACCGGCTTTCTCTGAGAGAAGAGGGGAAATGGATTCGTGCGGCAGGGCGGGCAGAAAACTGGGAAAAGGAGATCCGGCTCCGACGCTTTCGCCCGGAAACATTTCTGCGGAAGATTACATTGATAGAGAAACTGGGGGAAGAGGATGAAGATCAGCTATATCCGTGAGATGAAGCGCAGCTATCTTACCATTGAAACAGAAGATGAGGAGCAGAGGGAAAAGGGAGCCTGGGAGGCAGGAATGCTGGAACAGAACAGAATCCGGGGACTGCTTCCCATGAGAGTGCGTTATGAAGAAGGAAGGGAAATTTACTGTTACGATATCACATCCCGCCAGCCGCTGGAGCGGATATTGGAAACTCATGCAATGACAGGGGAGCAGGTCAGAAGTTTGTTCTGGCAGCTTTACCGGGCTTTGGAGGAGATGGAAAAATATCTTTTAGAGAGTGGAGGGATTCTTCTAACGCCGGAATTGATCTATGCGGAACCAGAGCGTTTTGAAATAGGGCTCTGTGCAGTTCCGGGAGGAAAGGGAGATTTTGCAGCAGAACTCAGCCATTTTCTCCAATACCTTTTAAAACATGTGGATCATAGGGACAAGGACTGTGTGGTATTGGCTTATGGTTTGTATCAGGAGAGCTTAAAGGAAAATTATGGGATTGAAGATCTGGTAAAGATTGTGGCTGAGGAGAAAACAGGCCGTCCGCCGCAGGAGGCTGGTCAAAAGGCGGAACGGATTAAGGGGATACAAAAGACCGGGGAGGATGAAGTACGGGATACTTCGGGAGCATTGCAAAAAGCAGAAGGAAGATCGAATAAAACAGCTTTGCCGCGGCAAACTTCCACGGATTTACCGCAGGAGGCTGCCGGACAGACTGAATTATGCGAAAAGAAAAGGCAGTCTGAAAAAAATATTGGAAAACAGCTTTTAAAACGTATGGCAGCCACAGCAGGCATGTTCAGCCTGATCTCTCTGGGAATCTGGTTTCTGAGAGGAATAGAAACACTTTTAAATCTCAGCTTTTATCTGGTCATAGGCGCAGCTGTGGCAGAGGTTTTTACGATTTTGGCAGTCATTTTCTGGGAAAGAAGAGAAAAGAAACCGGCGGATACAGAGAAACAGATAAAAAATACCAGGGATGAAGAGGATCCCTGGCGTATTCTGTATGAAGATGAGGAGGGGGCAGAGGAAGAAATAGAAAACAGCAGTACAGAGTCTTCTTTAAGAACAAACGCTGCTTCAATAGCTTCCCCGCCTCCGGAGGATTTCCAGACTACGGTTTTGTCCGTCCATCCGGAAGCAGAAGAGTGTCACTGCCTTACAGCCCTCCATCCGGAAATATCCTCCATAGAAATTCCCTATTATCCCTTTGTTATTGGGAAGCATAAAGAACTGGCAGATTATGTTCTCGATTATAAAACAGTCAGTCGGTTTCATCTCCGCCTTGACCGTACAGAAGACAAAATTACAGTCACTGATTTAAACTCTACGAACGGAACTACCGTAGCAGGTGTTTTGCTGGCGGCCAATGAAACCGCAGAACTGAATCCGGGAGATGAGGTACGGATTGCGGATCTGCGGTTTGTGTGGAAATAAGCCTGTTTTTACAGCTTCCAACCCTCCGGCAGGTAAGCTTTTGTATTTACAAGCATATCGTGAACCAGTTCCCGGATTTCCTGTTCGGAAGGATTTTTGCCCTTTACGATCGGATCGTTCATAAAGGCGGTTACTACCAGTTCTTCGTCACAGGTAAGGGCAGCCTTTAAGATGCGCTCATGGTTTTCTACATGAGGCATGATCAGAGCTTTCACGTCTTCAGAAAGTGCACCTGCGGCAACCGGATGAATGCTGTCTAAGTCAAAGAGCGCATTCGTTTCCACCAGGGCGTTAGCAGGCAGATTGGGGATCTGAAGGGCTGTATTGGGGATGTTTACATTGCTTACAAAACGATCCAGACCGCAAAGGGCTTTGATTAAAAGGATGCCCTCCTCACCGGTAGGCTCTAAAGTTACTTCTTCCTCAGCATTTGCCAGTCTGTGGCTTCTCTCCAGGCGCTTCTGTAAATCGTTCTTTCTCCAGTCCACGGTAGTCAGGCCGAATTTCCAGGAATGTACGGTTTCTGGATCATTCAGGTATTCGTTTCCGGGCATAAATTCAGCCAGATGGCGGTCGCCTGCGGCAGCAATGAGACCGAAACGGTTAAAGAGATCCATTTTTACCCGGTGAGCGCATTTGAAAGAAGAATTCATCCAGTTTTCACCTTCAAGTTCATAGCCATCTTCAAAGTGTTTGGAAATGTAGTTTTTGTATACGGGGAAAAGATCAACGCCCTTATAATTTGCTTCCGTAAACCAGGTGAAGTGATTGATTCCTACTACATTTACATGAACGTCGTGCCAGTCTTCAATGGTATTTCCTGTTTCTGCTTCATAGATTCCCTTTAATACCTTCTGTGTACCGAATACCTCATGGCAGCAGCCAAAGGCCTTGATCTCCGGGAATACGTGGTAAAGAGTTTTTACGCACAGGGACATAGGGTTGGTGTAGTTGATAACCCAGCAGTCCGGCGCATAATCCCGGATGGCTTCTGCGATTTCAACAAACATGGGAATGGTGCGCAGGGCACGGATCATGCCTCCGGGGCCTGCGGTATCGCCTACAGACTGATAGATGCCGAGGCGTTCGGGAAGATGAACATCGGACGCCATTTCATCAAAGGTACCTGGAAGGATGGAGATAACGGCAAAGTCACAGCCTGTCAGAACATCCTGTAAGCTGTCCTTTACTTCAAATTTCCAGTCACCCTTTGCGTCCTCCCGGCTCATAAGGTGATTTCCGATCACTGCGTTGTTTTCCGCTGCCTGACGGTCAATGTCATAAAGTCTGATGGTTCCGCTGATCTGATCGTCCAGAGCCAGATCCGTCATAAAGGTCCAGGCCCAGCCTCTGGAACCGCCTCCGATATAGGCAATTTGAATATCCGATACTTTGTTATTGCTGTAGTTCATGATCTTACCCTCCTAAAAATCTCTGTACGAATGTTTATAAGTATTTGCTGATTTATATTTTACTCAATGGATGTGGTGAATGCTAATAAAATCAGATGATTTTTTAATGTTATTATCTAATCGGCTACAAAAAGCGTAGAAAATCGGAAGAACTTGCAGTATAATAGCAGAAAAATAAAGTAGGCAGGTCAGAAGATGGGAGAAAATACAGAAAAGGATACGATCTATCTCACCTCCGAACAGTTGGGAGAGGAACCGGAAATTTTATTTCAGGAGGAGATTTCCGGTATTTTTGCAGAAGAAGCAGTGCGCAGGCACAGTTTTTCCATGGTAAGCCGTCACTTTCACCAGAGTCTGGAGCTGTATTTCCTTTTAGAAGGAGAGCGGTTTTACTTTGTAGAGCAGGATACCTATCACATGAAGGAGCAGATGGCGATTCTGGTCGATCAAAACCAGATTCACAAAACCTGCCCGGCAGGAAACGGAAAAAGTCATCACCGGTTTCTTTTGCAGCTAGAGGGAGAAGCTTTAAGCTGCCTTTTGAAACTTTGCGGTTTCCGGGGACTTTTGGAGTTTGGAGAGCAGTATCGGGGAATTACCTGTTTTTCGGACGGCGAATGGAAACAGGTGCTGGAGCAGCTGGAAAAGGTAAAAAACGAAATGAGTATGTCCCAAAGTGCACCCGGATGGTCAGATACGGAAAAGAGAACGGCGGAGGGGATGGTGCGGCTGTATACGGCTCAGCTGCTTCTGATTCTGATACGAACCAGAAGCAGGGCAGAGGCGGAAGGATGGAAGGAGCCAGGACAGACCAATATAGTTCATACGGGAATGTATCAGAAGGTTCATGAAATTGCGATTTATCTGCAGAATCATTCCGCAGGAAAACTCTGCCTAGATGATCTGGCAGCCCATTTTTTTATCAGCCGTTCCTATTTGACCCGGATTTTCCGAACAGTTACAGGTTTTACAGTCAATGAATATCAAAATATCTGCCGCATTAAAAAGGCCCAGATTCTGCTCAGGGAGACGTCATTGACTATGACAGAGATAGCAATGGAAACAGGATTTGGAAGCCTTCCCTATTTTGAACGGGTATTCCGCAAGGCTACCGCTCAGACTCCTATGCAGTATAAAAAATCTCACCCTTCACCGTGAATGCGGGCTATATAGGAACTGGGGGTCATGCCGGTTTTTTTCTTAAACAGCTGAGAAAAATATTGCGGACTGTTTCCGCAGCCCACCTGCTCTGCTATGGTCTGAATCTTATCGCTTTCGGCAGAGACAAGCAGCTGTTTGGCCCGTTCTATTCGGACATCGGTGAGATAGCTGGAAAAACGGGTGCCAGTTTCCTTTTGAAATTTTTTACTGACATAGTCTGTGTTCATAAACAGATGCTGCTCTGCAATCCGCTTTAGGGTCAGGTTGGGATCAGAGAGGTGTTCATTTACATAGTCGCAGATCTGCTGGGTCATGGCGCTGATGGAGGAAGTCTGAGGCTTAGCCGATAAGAGCTTTCTCAGCTTTTCTGCAAGGGTAAGCTTAAGCTGCTCTAAATTCCGTTCTCTGTTTACATTTAAAAGCCATTCCGTCAGATCAATGGTGGAAAGACGGTTGTCAGAAGCTGTGATTTTCAGCAACAGGGAATTGGAAAGCTGCTTGAGAAATGACAGATCAGTTACTTCTGAAAGCAAGTTAATCAGACTGTCGGCAGACTCTGTTCGTCCAGTTTGCAAAGCCTCTGACAGCTGTTTTTCCGCTTCTTCCATAATGAAGCTGTAGTTGCAGCTGGATAGGATGCGGAAGTCATTGATATAGTAGATCATACTGAAACGTTTTACTTTATCTAAAACAGTTTCCAGAAGAGTCTGAAGATTTTTAAAGGACAAATCCTCTGTTTCAAGGGAAGGGCTGCGTCCGGGGAATTTTATGCTGGAAAAAAATTGGGACAGATCCTGATAATTTCCTGCAAATTCCTTAAAAAACAGCAGCAGCGTACAGTTGACGTAGATGCCATGTATGGTAACTTCGGGAAAATGGCTGTCAGCATAGGGTTTAAGCTGCTGTAAAAACTCCTCCAGATCCTTCTGTTCCAGAAAATAGATATAGAAAAGATGATAGGATGAAAAATAAAAATCCATATACGGATCATAGGCGCGCATAATTTCATCATAAGGACGGTTTTGGCAGATGGCATTGTTAAGGATTGTAAAAATAACATTGTGCCTTATACTGCTCATAGCGGGATAGGAGCGTTCCAGACTGCTTTTTCGGTAACAGTCCTGAGCAATTTCCTGTATGCTTTCAAGAATCTGCACTTCACTGCAGGGCTTGAGCAGATAATGGCGGACTCCATATTTCATGGCCATTTTTGCATATTCAAATTCTCCATAACCAGAGAGGATAATGAACTGGGTGTTCAGATCTGTTTCGGAAATCCGACGAATCAGCTCTAGACCGTCCATTCCGGGCATTCTTATATCAGTCAATACAATATCCGGCGTTTCATCCAGGATTGTATCATAGGCTTCCAGACCATTTTTGCAAAGGCCTACCAGTTCAATATCATATTGCTTCCAATTGATAATTGTGGAAATGGTTTCACGTATGATGCGTTCATCATCAGCAATAATAAGTTTTAACATGAGACAGTTTCCTCCGTGCGATATGGAATAGTAATGGATGCTACGGCGCAGTCTTCCTGATTAAACAGGGACAAACCATAGTCTTCACCAAATAACAGTTTAATACGTTTGTCAATATTTAAAAGACCAATTCCGGAACGGCTGGGCTGTTTTTTATGCTGTTTAAGCAGTTCCAGGAGATCTTCATCAAAGCTTGAGCCGCTGTTCGTTACAGAGATGCGGATACAGCGCTCCCCGTTTTTTCCTGTTTTATCTGTTTCTGCAGCTAAAATGGTAATATAGCAGGTTTCAGTCATTTCTTCTAAGGCATAGTGTATGGCGTTTTCTACCAGAGGCTGCAGCGTAAGGGGAGGAATCAAGGCATTTTTCAGTCCATCGGGAACCTGTTCCCGGTAGTCCAGGCGTTCCTCAAAACGGATCTGCTGGATCGTGATATAGGACAGAATCAGATTAAGCTCATAGGACAGTGTAACAAGAGATTTTTTGTTGCTTAAAGTAGCTCTCAGAAGAGAGCCAAGGGATTCTGTCATAAGAGAAATCTCCCGATTGTTGACCGCCTTTGCCCGCCAGTTGATGGATTCCAGCGTATTGTAGAGAAAATGGGGATTGATCTGGGATTCTAAGGCTTTAATCTGTGCCTCTTTTGCAAGGATTTCATTAACATAATTTGTATTTACCAGATTTTGGATTCGTGCGGTCATACGTTCAAAACCCTGATGGAGCCGCCCGATTTCATCCTTGCGGTAGGCATATTCGGAATCGTATTTTGTACTTAAAAGCGCTGCTTCATCCCGGCTGAATTTGTCCATTTTTTTCAGCAGAATTTTAAAATGTTTTAAAATAGAGCGGATCAGGCAATAGGAAATAAAAACAATCAGGACAACGCCTGCAAACAGGATAAAAAGAATAAATGCCGCAGAGGTGTGAAGGGTATGTATGATTTCATCATAGGAAACCAGGCTGTAGTATTCCAGTCCGTAACCGGGAATCGTATTATGCACTGTAAAATAGGTATGAGAATCCAGTTTTAACGTTTGGTATTTTTCTGAAGAGGAAGAAATGATCTTGTCCGCAAGAGAATCAGAAAATTCTTCCGGCACATAGATTTTCTGGTCTTTGCTGCAAAGAATATACTGGCTGTCGGAGTATTGAGTCGCAGCAGCGTTTGCCTTGCGGATAATATTATTTAAATCTACATAAACCACCAGAGTTCCCAGATGCTTCAGAGAAAGATTATCTACCTTCCGGATTTCGCGGCTCATGAGGAGGGCATTGCTTCCGGGATCAGCGGGGATCCATACCACAGCGCCCTTTTTTTGTTCAGCCACCTCGATAGCCTCCTGAAGGCGCTCTTCGGAAAGCTTGCTTTTCCACATGGTATAAGTAGAATTATGGAAATGTTCATTTTGGATCATCAGAAAAGATGCGCCGTTGTCTTTTACAGAGGAATGATAGGTCTGAAGAGAATTGATGATGACCCGGTTGGCGTTTGTCCAGGCGGCCCGGTCATTGAGCTCTGCAATAGCAGAGAGAGAAATTTGGATTTCTGGAGCAGCAAGGATGGTAGAGGATACGTTTTCAATACTTTTCAGGCTGTCAGAAATCGTATAGGCTGAGTGGGTCAGATTGCCGGCTGTGGTCTTATAAAGAAGTTCATTGTAGGCTCCTGTGTATAGGCGTAGACCAAAGAGTGAGAGAACCATAATGAGAAATACATTATTTAACACAATAAAAAGTATCTTCTGAAATAAAGGAAGATTGTTTAATCGATACCGGATTGAACGGGCTGCAAAGGATATAAAACCGTGGGAACCATAGCTCATAAGGGATGCCTTTCCTGTAAAAGATGTGTAATTCTGTAACAGGATTTAGTATACATATAAATCAGAAGTTATGCAATCAATACAGAAAACAGGTCTGTTTTTTGAACACGAATATCGGTTTTACCTATCACGGAATCGGAAAAGGGAGGAGTATAATAAAATCAGCAGTTGAAACGAAGCTTAAAGGTGCAGACAGCGGATGCACAATAAAACAGGAGGGTATGTCTTATGAAAAAACGAAACATTGCACTGGTGATGGCAGGTCTGATGGCCGCAATGAGTCTGACTGGGTGTTCAGGAGGAGCGCAAGAAGAGGCTTCGGCTGATGGAGCAGCCAAGACAGAAGCAGCCGGTTCTGAAGCAGCGGATGGTGGTGAAAAGAGCCTGACTGTTGCATGGTGGGGCAATCAGGTCCGCAATGAAAGAACGCAGGCAGCATTAGATAAATATACAGAGCTGAATCCAGGAGTTACACTGGACGGACAGTTTTCTGAATGGGGTGATTACTGGAATAAACTGGCAACTGCATCTGCAGGAAATTCCCTTCCGGATGTAGTTCAGATGGATTATGCATATCTGGATCAGTATGCAAAGAATAACTTGCTTTTAGACCTGACTCCTTATGTGGAAGATGGTACTCTGAACCTGGATGATGCGAATGCAGATGTTTTAAATTCCGGTAAGGTAGACGGAAAGCTTTATGCCGTACCCATTGGCATTAACGCACCGGCCCTGTTGTACAACAAGGCAGTAACAGATGCGGCAGGTGTTACGATCAAGGATAATATGACTCTGGATGAGTTTATTGAGGTCTGCAAAACTGTTAAGGAAAAAACAGGCTACCGTACCAATATGGCATACGGCGTAACGCAGGAAATCGTCCAGTACATGATTCGTGCAAACGGTCATTCTATGTATGGTGAAGGCAAATTAAATGTGGAAAGCGCAGATGAATTTGTACCCATTTTTAAGGTATTTGAGGATGGCGTAAAGGAAGGCTGGCATGTAGATCCGAGCATCTACGCTGAGATTACCCCAGGCTCTGTAGAACAGGATCCTTTCGTATATGGTGCAAGTGAAGATTCCAGATCCTGGTGTGTATTCTGCTGGTCTAATCAGATTGGGGCATATGAGAACTGCAAGCCGGAGGATATGCCTGAAATCGGCATTACTACCTGGCCTTCTGCTGATCCGGCTAAATCGGATTTCCTGAAGCCTGCTCAGTTTTTCTCTGTATCTGCCAATGCAGCAAATCCGGAGGAAGCAGTAAAGATTATCGACTACTGGACCAACAGTATGGATGCAAACAATATTCTTTTGGCAGAACGCGGAGTGCCGCTGTCTGAGAAGGTAGCTGCCGAACTGTCTCCAAGCCTTGATCCTGCGATTCAGGAAAGTATTAAGTTTATCAATGAGGTTGTATCACCTGCTTCTTCACAGATTGATCCTCCAATGCCAAACGGCTCCAGCGAGGTTACAGAGCTTTTGCTGCAGTTAGAGGAGAAGGTGGCATATGGCCAGATGACATCAGAGGAGGCAGCACAGGAGCTGTTTACTAAAGGAAATGAGATTATGGCTTCCAAATAATAAATTTCATTTTCAGAAATAGAAATAAAACAGGTTTCTTAGGGTTCTGCCTGCTGCGGTTATAAACGTATGCAGGCAGAAGTTTTTAGAGGAGGAAATAGGATGAATCCATTCAAAAAAGCCTTAAGCAAAGAAAGTACGGCAGGTATTATTTTCACCCTTCCATTTACCATTGGATTTTTGCTGTTTATGATCGTACCAATGGGAATATCCCTTTACTACTCATTCTGCAAATATGATATTCTTTCTCCGCCTGTATTTACAGGACTGGATAATTTTGTGAAGATGTTTCAGGATGAGACCTTTTATAAAGCAATCGGCGTTACCTTTTATTTTGCACTGGTATCTGTGCCTTTAAGACTGGTCTTTGCGCTGATCGTAGCAATGCTGCTGTTAAAAAATTCAAAGATGAGCGGCTTTTATCGTGCAGCCTACTACCTTCCATCTATTATCGGAGGTTCCGTAGCTGTGGCGATTCTGTGGAAGAGAATGTTTGCTACGGATGGTGTAGTTAACCGTCTGCTGGGCGCTGTAGGAATTGAAACTACCTTTGCATGGCTGGGAAATACAAAAACTGCCATCTGGGTTTTGATTCTTTTGGCTGTATGGCAGTTTGGATCCTCCATGCTGATTTTTTTATCTGCGTTAAAGCAGATTTCAAAGGAGCTTTATGAGGCGGCAGAGGTAGATGGAGCCAATGGAATCCAGAAGTTTTTCAGGATTACCCTTCCTCTTCTTACTCCTACCATTTTCTTTAATCTGGTGATGCAGATGATCAATGGATTTCTGGCATTTACTCAGAGCTACATTATCACCCAGGGAAAGCCCATGAATTCCACGCTGTTTTACACCGTTTATATGTATCAGCAATCCTTTGAGTTTTACAATACCGGCTACGGTGCTGCTTTAGCCTGGGTAATGCTTGCTATTATCGGAGCTATTACGCTGCTGCTGTTTGCAACCAAAAAATTCTGGGTATATGAGGAGGGTTAAGCAATGAAAGAGAAAAGAGCAGTCAAAGCGGTTATCTATCATATACTGGTATTTGCTGTTGGCCTGGTTATGATTTATCCTCTGATCTGGATGGTAATGAGCTCCTTTAAACCAACCAATACCATTTTTCAGACAGCAGGAAGCCTGATTCCAGAAACATTTACCTTTGAAAATTATATAAATGGCTGGAAAGGCTTTGCGAAGGTAACATTCGCCACATTTTTTAAAAATTCCCTGTTTATTTCAGTAGTGGCTACCATTGGAACAGTGATCTCTTCTGCCATCGTTGCTTACGGATTTGCCAGATTTAAGTTTAAGGGGAAAAAGCTTCTGTTTTCCGCCATGCTTTTATCCATGATGCTTCCGGCCCAGGTTCTTATGATCCCTCAGTATCTGTGGTATCAGAAACTTAACTGGGTGGGCAGCTATATGCCGCTGATCGTTCCTTATTTCTTTGCTATCCAGGGCTTTTTCGTATACCTGATTTCTAACTTTATTTCAGGAATCCCAAGAGATCTGGATGAGGCCGCAAAGATTGACGGCTGTTCTTATGTATCTATTTTTACAAAGATCATCCTGCCTCTGATTAAACCGGCTCTTGTTACAGCTGGGATTTTCTCCTTTATGTGGAGATGGGATGATTTCCTTTCCGCACTGCTTTATGTAAATAAGTCGGCCAAGTATCCGGTGAGTTTGGCATTAAAACTGTTCTGCGATCCCGGCTCATCCTCCGACTATGGTGCCATGTTTGCCATGGCCTCTCTTTCTATTCTTCCTTCCGTTCTGATTTTTATTTTCTTCCAGAGATATCTGGTAGAGGGAATCAGCACATCTGGACTAAAGGGATGATAAAAGAGCAATATAGTGATAGAAAAAGAGAAAATACCGTATTAAAATGGACAAAAACCGAGGTATAGACACAAAATTGCCCGGTACAGAAAGGAAAGGAAAATGAAACTGAACTATGATAAAGCTCAGCTTGAGGCGGTTGTAGACAAAGTGGCAGAGCGCACCATGAACATGGATATGACCTGGGACTGGCCCTGCGGTGTAGCTTATTACGGCATAACGGAGGCCTATGAAGCGACAGGAAATAAGAAGTACCTTGATATGGTAAAAGAGAGGGTAGATGAGCTGATCAGCCTGGGGCTTCCGGACTTTACGGTAAATACCTGCGCCATGGGCCATGTGCTTCTGACGCTCTATAAGGAAACGGGTGATGAGACTTATAAAAAGATCATAGACGATAAGCTGGATTACCTCACAAACCATGCTCTGCGCTTTGGGGATCATGTCCTTCAGCACACCGTATCTGCAAATAATGATTTTCCGGAGCAGTGCTGGGCAGATACCCTGTTTATGGCTGCATTTTTCATGCTGCGGGCAGGCGTTATGTTTGAACGTCCAGAACTGGTGGAGGATGCTTTAAACCAGTGGTACTGGCATATCCAGTATCTGCAGAATGAGCGCACCGGCCTCTGGTATCATGGATATGACAATATTGCAAAGGATCACATGAGCGGATTTTACTGGGGAAGAGCCAACTGCTGGGCTGCTTTTACCATGTCTCAGGTGGCTCATATCCTTCCTCAGTGCTATCTCTATCCAAAGTATCTGGAAATAGTAGGAAGTTTAAATGAACAGCTGGCTGTTTTAAAGACGCTGCAGACGGAAAATGGCCTCTGGAGAACCATTCTGGATGATCCGGAGTCCTATGAGGAGGTTTCTGCCTCTGCCGGAATCGCAGCAGCTATGGTGTTAAAGGGAAATCCTCTTCATATTAAATATATTAACAAAGCCATCACAGGAATTTTGGAAAATATTTCTGAGGATGGAAAGGTAATGAATGTATCCGGCGGAACAGCAGTGATGAAGGACAGAGAGGGATACCGGAGCATTTCCAAACGCTGGATCCAGGGATGGGGCCAGGGAATGGCGCTGGCATTCTTCGGTACGGTCCTTAATTATGAAAAATTTACAGGCGACGGAGCGCTGTAGGAGGGAGAGTGCCAAAGGGCAGGCAGAGAAAATGGAACATACAAAATATCCGCATACAAAGGGCAGCTTTACACTTCCGGGAGAGGCAGGCTGCGAGGCTTTGACACTGGAGCTGGCAGATCAATGGGGGGCAGATGTGATCCGTGATTCAGACGGAACCAGGCTTTCAGATGAAATCGTAAATGCAGGCTATGGGATCTATTCCACGATCTGCATCATCCGGGACCACAATGAATGGGCCAGAGCCCATATGGACCGTCTGCAGCAGACATTTCTCATGTCTGCTCCCAAAACTGCAAAAGCAGATACAGTAATAATCGGCCTTCTGGACGGCTATTTTAAGGAGCAGTTTCTTGTAAATGGTTCAGAGGATTCTCTGGAATTCTGGCAGGTGTTTGACCGCACGGACAATGCAGAGGTTCCCAGAGAGCAGTGGACCTTTGATGAGGCGCAGGGCACTGTGACGGTTGCAGGAATCAGGGCATATCACGATTATACGGTGAATTTCCTGGCATATCGGATCTGGGAAGAGATCAATATGTATAATCATGTTACAAATCACTGGGATAAAGAGCATCTGATGCCCGTTGATCCCCGTTACCCGGATACGCAGGAATATCTGCTTTCCTGGCTGAAAAACTGGTGCGGGGAAAATCCGGATACCACGGTGGTACGTTTTACCTCTCTTTTCTACAACTTCGTTTGGATCTGGGGAGAGGATGAACGCCATAGAAACCATTTCACAGACTGGGGCTCCTATGACTTCACCGTAAGCCCCAGGGCTTTGAAGGAGTTTGAGAAGGAATACGGCTATGGCCTGACCTCTGAGGATTTTATCAATCAGGGACGCCTTCACGCGACTCATATGGCTCCCGGCAAAAAGCAGCTGGATTATATGAAATTCACCAACCGTTTTGTGATTTCTTTTGGAAAGCAGCTGGTAGATCTGGTTCATTCCTATGGAAAAAAGGCCTATGTGTTTTATGATGACAGCTGGGTAGGACTGGAGCCTTATTTCCCAACATTTACAGAATTTGGATTTGACGGTATCATCAAATGTATCTTTTCAGGCTATGAGGTCCGCCTGTGTGCAGGTGTGGACGCTCCGGTTCATGAGGTTCGCCTTCATCCCTATCTGTTCCCTGTGGGACTTGGAGGGGCGCCTACCTTTTCCGGAAATGGAGATCCCAAAAGAGATGCTGAAAAATACTGGATTGCGGCAAGAAGAGCCATGCTCCGGGCAAAAATTGACCGGATCGGTTTGGGAGGGTACCTGCATCTGTTAGAGGATTATCCTGATTTTGTGGAATATATCAGCCGGACTGCAGATGAATTCAGAGCCATAAAGGCTCTTCATGAGGAGGGAGAGCCCCAGCTTCTGCGCCTTCATGTGGGAGTGCTGACTGCCTGGGGAAAAACACGCTCCTGGACACTTTCCGGCCATTTCCATGAGACCTGGCAGAATGATCTGATACATATCAATGAGGCATTGTCCGGCTGGCCGGTAAAGGTGGATTACATTGATTTTGAGGATATAAGGGAGCAGGAGCTTTCTGACTATGATGTAATTATCAATGCAGGCTTTGCAGGAAGCGCATGGAGCGGCGGAGAGCAGTGGAACGACAGCCGGGTACTGGAAAAACTCAGAAGCTATGCAGAGGAGGGCGGATGTATCCTGGGAGTATGCCAGCCTTCTATGATAAAAGGATATATGACGAATTTCCGTCTTGCAGATGTGCTGGGCGTAGATCAGGATACGGGCGAACGGTGCTGTCATGGGCGGATTTCTTATAAAAAGGCAGAGAAATTCTTTGGAGATGACAGTGTATTCAGCAAAAAAGAGCTTGATTCGATTGCAGGAAGCCTGAAAGGAACGGAAGGTATTTATCTTACAGATTTTAATGTACAGGTGTTGGCGGAGGATGTGGCCTACAGCCCGATTGGAGAAGAGGTACATAGCCCTAAGCTGACCTATCACCCTTATGGAAAGGGCTGCGGCATTTACCTGTCACATTTTACATACAGCGTTGAAAACAGCCGTTTTCTTCTGGAACTGCTCTTAAAGGCAGCGGGAAAGGAAGAGGCAAAAGCGCAGCTGGGAGATAACATATATTGTGAAGCAGCTTATTTCCCCTGTTCAGGAAAGGCAGTGGCAGTCAATAATTCTGATCGGCCTCAGCACTTGAAGATCACCCTGGGCGGTGCCGTAAAGGAAGTGGATCTGGAGCCCTGCGGCAGCTGCATGATAGAAATATAATCATAAAAAAGCGCAGGTAAAAGAGATGGCAGAGTACAGATTTACAGATCAATGCTTTGAAAATGCTACGGAAAAATGACCAGAAGCGCAGGAATTTAAAGGCCTATGATCAGTTTGCGTCCAATGTTCGCCGCTATGTAATGGAAACCAGGAGGCTGGGCGCTGTACCGGTGCTTGTTACCCCTATGAGCCGGATTCCGGTTCGGGACGAAAAGGGCTGGTATGATCTGCTGGAGGCTCATGCAGACAGTATCCGACGTGTGGGGCAGGAGATGAACGTTCCTGTGATTGACCTTCACAGCCTGACTTTTGAAGCATTCTGTTCCATGGGGCCGGAGACCTGCCAGAATTATTTTAATGATACCACCCATGTAAATGATTACGGCGGAGCTCTTCTGGCCGATATGATAGTAAAAGAAATACGGAGGCTGAGAATTGAGCCGCTGTGCAGTCATATGAACCATACCGTTTCTGGTGGCTGGGAACCGGATCTGTCCCTTCGTCCTCAGGGACAGGCAGAAAGCAGCAAGATCGAGGAGCGGCCTAATCTGAGCATGGATCTGCCGGAGCTTCCCTATGAGGACTGCCGCAGCCTGACCAAAAAGGATGTGGAAATGCTCAAGCAGGCGATGAAATGCGGTCTTTTAGACCCCTGCGTGCGATATCTCCATCCCTTGGAGGAAATGCCACGGGCGCAGTTTGTGTTTCTGTTCCTGAAAGCAGTGAAACCAACGCTCAGACGCCCCTGGCAGGGTGAGTATTGTGACTTAAGCCGTTATGAGTATGATGCGGAGCAGATTCAGGCGGCCTGGGATGAAAACCTTATTGATCCAGAGACTACACCGGATGATCGCTTCCGTCCGGATGATCCGCTGACACTGGGAGAACTCATAAGCTTTACTGTCAGGGCATTCCGCCCCAAACAGCAGAGAAGGATTGGAAGTCTGGAATGCATCCGGGAGGCAGAAAAACTGGGATGGATCAAAGATACCTGCCAGGATATGAACCGAGTTGTAACCAGAGCAGAGGCAATCCAAATGACGGTAAATTTGTACTGTGAAAAATTTACATAATTCTTCCTTAATTGGGCGATTTTTACAGGGGATGGGGAGAATTTTCCATATTGGGAATGCAACCCACTTAACAAGAGATTAAAGTTATGTTAATATTAAGCATATCTGGAAATGATTGTAAACGACATTGAAAATGGATAATCATTCCGGATATGCTTTTATCGTATGGTATGAAAAGCGGTTCGGGCCGCAGGAGGGAGGAATGTCAAAATGACAGACGATAAGTGTATTTTCTGCAAAATTGCAAACGGAGAGATACCGTCCGCAACAGTATATGAAGATGATATGTTTCGGGTTATTCTGGATCTGGGACCGGCGACCAGAGGCCATGCCCTGATTCTGCCCAAGAATCATTTTGCGGATGTATGCGCACTGGATGAGAAAACAGCTGCGAAAGTGCTTGCTATAGGAGCAAAGGTCGGCGCAGCGATGAAAGAAGGATTAGGCTGTGCAGGTTTTAACCTGGTTCAGAATAATGGAGAGGCAGCCGGACAGACCGTGATGCATTTTCATATGCATGTGATCCCCCGCTATGAGGGGGGACCCAATATAGTCAGCTGGACACCCGGAGCTGTTTCCGGAGATGATCTTACAGAGCTGGCAGAAAAAATAAAAGGCAGTTTTCGAAAGCAGGAATGATTAAGAAGATGGATGAAAAAGCCAGAAGGCGGTTTGAGCAGATGTACCAGGAGTATGAAGGTACCGTCCGCAGACTTGCCTATGGATATAATATTCCTGTAGATTATATAGACGACATCGTTCAGGATACATTTGTTTCCTATGCCCAGTATGATTATTCTCTGGAGCAGACAGAAACGGGCAAGAGGATACTTCTTGGCCGGATTGTGAAAAGCCGTTGTGTAGATTACCGCAGAAGGCTTGAAAACAGAACCTGTGAGGATGTAGATAATGATGATTTTATAATGGAAGACTTCAGGATACAGAATAGAAAGCAGAGTATTCCGGAGTATGTAGCCAGTAAAGAGCGATGTATCGCCATACTGGATGCAATTGAGAATATGCCTGATAACTGGCAGAAGGTGGCAAATTTAAAACTGATACAGGGAAGGCCCACAGAGGAGGTATGCCAGATCCTGAATATTTCAGAAAAGGCCTGCTACTCCAGAGTGAGCCGTATCAGAAAGTATATGGAAACCCTTCTCGGAAATGAAATGTGGCCGTAGAAGCGATTATTTTCCTTCGGAACATTCATTGATCAGCGTCATGATAGTTTCCACTGCATGGTTTAATTTACTTGTTTCCATGGCGCTGATATAGGAGGAACGATTGGCATAAAGTTCAGTTACTGCTTCACAGAGACTATCATCTGTGATGGCTTCCTCCTCTAAAACCTTGCTGAAGCCCTGCTTTGCAAAGGAATTTGCATTTAAGATCTGATCGCCCCGGCTGGCAGCTGCGGACAGCGGGATCAGCAGATTGGGCTTGCGGAGGGCTAAAAGCTCGCAGATGGAGTTGGCTCCGGCTCTGGAAATAACGATATCTGCCGCTGCAAAGAGGTGTTTTAACGGAGCGTCTACATACTCATACTGCACATATCCCTCGGTGCCGATGAGAGATTCATCTAGATTGCCCTTACCGCAGATATGTATGATCTGGAAAGAGGGCAGAAGACGGGGCAGTATACGGCGCACAGCGGTGTTGACAGCCACAGACCCAAGACTGCCTCCTATGATCAGCAGGACAGGTTTCTCTTCTTTTAAGTGCGCATAAGCCAGTCCGGAAGTCCGTTCTCCCTTTAAAAGCTCTGCGCGGATGGGAGAGCCGGTGAGAACTGCCTTGTCGGCGGGAAGATATTTCATGGTTTCGGGAAAATTGCAGCAAACCCTTGCGGCAGAGGGGATGCAGATTTTATTTGCCAGTCCCGGCGTCATATCAGATTCATGGATAATGGTGGGGATTTTATAGTGTTTCGCGGCCAGTACAACCGGAACGGCTACAAATCCGCCTTTTGAAAATACAACATCCGGCTTATAGCGTTTTAAGAGGCGTTTTGCCTCGGCATAGCCCTTGATCACACGGAAGGGATCTGAAAAATTTTTCAGGTCAAAATACCGGCGCAGCTTACCGGAGGAGATTCCGTCATAAGGAATGCCTGCATTTTCAATAAGTTTTCGCTCTATTCCCTGATAAGAACCGATATAACGGATCTCATACCCGGCTTCCTTAAGAGATGGGAGCAGGGCCAGGTTTGGAGTGACATGGCCGGCAGTGCCACCGCCGGTCAGAATGATTTTTTTCATAATTGACCTCCTGAATGAGTATCTGTAACAGCACGGAAAACAGAGGTGCTATAGTATTATAGTAAGCGTTAACTGCAAAAAGTCAACCCTAAAGCATCAGGGAACTTAAGGAGATTTGGCAAACAGAGGTGACCCGTGGAAAAATTTAACAGCAAAAAACCAGATCAGAATGATAATATGCAGAGAGAGCCGGGAGAAATAAGCGGTTTTTCAGATGAACAGGTTTTAAGGGAGTTTGAGGAGGCTATGAAAAGTACGATCCCCCTGCCTCCCCCACCGGAAAATGAATTTGAACAGATCTGCCAGCGGATAGAAAAGGAAAATAGAATGGAACAGATTGACGGATTTTTGTGAAATATCATTTTCAGTGCAAGAAAGGACACACCCCATGCAAAACCTAAAAGAAAAATTTCAGCGTTTTATGATTGGCCGATACGGCGCAGACCAGCTGGGAAGATTTCTGTCGATTGTAATTGTCATATTGGCAGCAGTAAGCTTCTTTATACGTTCCTACTGGTTTGGCTCATTGATCCGCAGTGTGCTGATCATCCTTTTGGCAATTCTTTATTTTCGGATTTTTTCCCGGAACATTACCAGGCGCAGTCAGGAAAATAATGCGTATATCCGCCTGCATTTTCAGGTTTCAGAGCGCTTAAAAGGCTGGCGCTTCCATCTGGAGGAGAGACGCAGATATAAGATTTTCAGCTGTCCAGGCTGTAAACAGAAGATACGTATTCCCAGAAATCATGGGAAGGTCAGCATCCGCTGTCCCAAATGCGGCCATGATTTTATAAAAAACACAGGCGCGAAAAAATAGACTGTAGTACCGGAAAAGCAAAGACTGCTTTTGCCGGTATTTTTTTGTTATTTTTCCATAAAACGCGTTAGTTTACATAGAATTTACAAAACTTATACCTTTCCTTGCTTTCTCTCAATGTAAAACTTTTGTATACTCCTCCATGTAGCGAAGAACACAACACAATGAAAATAAAGCGCAGAGCGCAACGTGGAGGAAAGAATATTATGAAAAAGAACAGCAAAATGATTCTGGCAGCAGTTGGTACAGCAGTGATGGCAGCAGGTATGCTGGCAGGCTGCGGAAGTTCTTCTAAAGAGACAACAGCGGCACAGACAACAACAGCGGCACAGACAACAACAGCGGCAGACAGCAAGGCTGCTGATACCACGGAAGCAAAGAAAGAGGAGAAAACAGAGGCTGCTGCTGATTTAAGCGGAACCATCAGCATGGTAGGTTCTACTTCTATGGAGAAGTTCGCAAATGCACTCAGTGAAACATTCATGGAAAAATATCCTAAGGTCACTGTGACGGCAGAGTTTGTAGGATCCGGTGCAGGCGTTGAGGCAGCTGCAAATGGAACAGCAGATATCGGAAACGCTTCCAGGAACTTAAAAGACGAGGAAAAAGCAAAGGGAATCGCTGAGAATATAGTAGCAATCGACGGTATTGCAGTGGTTGTTGATCCTTCTAATACGGTAGAAGATCTGACAAAGGATCAGCTGGCCGGCATTTATGACGGAACAGTAACCAACTGGAAGGATGTAGGCGGAAATGACGCTCCGATCGTAGTCGTAGGCCGTGAGTCCGGTTCCGGTACCAGAACCGCTTTTGAAGAACTGTTAGAGCTGGAAGATAAGTGCAAATATGCAAATGAGCTGGACAGCACAGGAGCTGTCATGGCAAAGGTTGCTTCTACTCCCGGAGCCGTAGGCTATGTGTCCTTAGACGTACTGGATGATACGGTAAAAGCAGTAAAGCTGGAGGGCGCAGAGCCTACAGAAGAAAACATCAAGGCTGGAACCTACTTCTTAAGCCGTCCCTTCGTAATGGCTACCAAGGGTGAGATTTCTGAGCAGAATGATCTGGTAAAGGCTCTGTTTGACTTCATTTATTCTGAGGAAGGCGCTGAACTTGTAAAGTCTGTAGGACTGATTTCTGTAGAGAAATAATCCGGGCTGGAAAGGAGACGATCTGCAATGACAACGGAAACCTGTTCCATACGTTCCCATCATGGCAGCAAGTCCGGCGTAGAAAAAGCTGCACAGGTGATTTTCACCGCCTGCGGCTTTTTCGCTGTTCTGGCTGTTGCATCCATTACACTGTATATGATTATCAGCGGCACTCCCGCCCTGTTTCAGGTGGGTCTTACAGATATCCTGTTCGGTTCTGTGTGGAAGCCGGATGCCGCAGATCCCAGCTTTGGTATCTTATATGTTATCCTGACTTCTATTGTGGGAACCTTCCTTGCGATCCTGATCGGAGTTCCTATTGGAGTGATGACCGCTGTGTTTCTGGCGGAAATCGCACCGAAAAAGATTGCATCCGTAGTGCGCCCGGCAGTAGAACTTCTGGCTGGAATTCCGTCTGTTATTTATGGACTTCTTGGTATTCTGATTTTAAATCCGCTGATGTATAAGCTGGAGCTGATCATTTTTAAGGGAACAGATCACCAGTTTACCGGAGGAGCAAACCTGATTTCAGCAGTGCTGGTGCTGGCTCTGATGATTCTTCCTACAGTGATCAACATCAGCGAGTCTGCTCTGAGAGCTGTGCCTCTGCACTTCAGAAGCGCTTCTCTGGCAATGGGCGCTACCAGGATCCAGACAATTTTCCATGTGGTGCTTCCGGCGGCCAAGTCAGGTATTATCACAGCTATTGTACTGGGAACGGGCCGCGCCATTGGAGAAGCTATGGCCATCAGTCTGGTATCCGGAAGCTCGGTGAACCTTCCGCTGCCCTTTAATTCTGTCCGTTTCCTGACAACCGCTATTGTGGCTGAAATGGGATACGCTTCCGGTCTCCACAGGCAGGTGCTTTTTACTATTGGACTTGTACTTTTTGTATTTATTATGCTGATCAATATCAGTCTTACAGGAATTCTTAAGAAGGGAGATAAGAAGAATGACAGGTGAAGCAGCCGTCAGGCTTAATAAATATTCTGAAGTCAGAGAAAGCATTTACGGAAAGCATGTCCGTTCGTCAGATATGCTGCTCACAGGTCTTATTTATGGCTGTACCGCTGTTTCTCTGCTTATTCTTGTGGGCATTCTGGGATATACATTTGTAAGAGGGATTCCTCATGTGACCTGGTCTTTCTTAAGCACTGCTTCCAGTGCGGTCAAGGGAACCTTTGGTATTCTGGGAAATATTATTAATACGATCTACATAGTGGTAATTACACTGTTGATCGCTACTCCCATTGGCGTAGGTTCTGCCGTTTATTTGAATGAATATGCAAAGCCGGGGAAGATTGTCCGGATGATCGAATTTACGACAGAAACCCTTTCGGGTATTCCCTCCATTATCTTTGGACTTTTTGGAATGGTATTTTTTGGAAATACCATTGGTCTGGGTTATTCCATTCTTACCGGTTCCCTGACGCTGACATTGATGATCCTTCCCCTGATCACGAGAACGACACAGGAGGCTTTAAAGACGGTGCCGGACAGTTACCGTCATGGCGCTCTTGGGATCGGAGCTACCAAATGGTACATGATCCGTACGATTCTTCTTCCCAGTGCTATGCCGGGTATTGTTACGGGCGTGATCCTGGCTATCGGACGTATTGTAGGAGAATCTGCGGCTCTTTTATTCACTGCAGGAAGCGGTTACTATCTGCCCAAAAATATTCTTGGCAAGATTTTTGAGTCCGGAGGAACGCTGACGATTCAGCTGTATCTGTTTATGCAGAAGGCAAAATATAATGAGGCATTTGGAGTAGCTGTGGTACTTCTGGTAATCGTTCTGGGTATTAACGGTCTTGCAAAATATTTGTCCCATCGCTTTAATGTGGAAACCCGATAAGCGCCGGAGGCAGTCAAAAGGAGAAAAACTGTGGAAAACAAAGTAAAAATCTCCGCACAGAATCTAAATCTGTACTATGGAGAAAATCATGCTTTAAAAAATATTAATCTGGATTTATATGAAAATAAGATTACAGCCTTTATCGGGCCTTCCGGCTGCGGAAAATCGACCTTTTTAAAAACATTAAACAGAATGAACGATCTGGTTCCCAATGTAAAAATCGAGGGAACGGTTCTTCTGGATGATGAAAATATTTATGATCCCCAGGTAGATACGACTCTTTTGCGCAAAAAGGTGGGAATGGTTTTTCAGCAGCCCAATCCATTTCCAATGAGTATCTATGACAATATTGCTTATGGCCCCAGGATCCACGGGATTAAAAATAAGGCCCAACTGGACGAGATAGTGGAGAGAAGCCTGCGTGGGGCGGCTCTCTGGGATGAGGTTTCAGACCGTTTAAAGAAATCTGCTCTGGGACTGTCCGGCGGCCAGCAGCAGCGTCTGTGCATTGCAAGGGCATTGGCGGTAGAGCCGGAGGTTCTTCTTATGGATGAGCCTACATCTGCCCTGGATCCCATTTCCACGTTGAAGATCGAGGATCTGATGGATGATTTAAAGAGCAGATATACAGTGGCTATTGTAACTCATAATATGCAGCAGGCGGCCCGTATTGCAGATTATACAGCCTTTTTCCTTGTAGGAGAGGTGGTAGAATATGCTTCTACAAACGAATTGTTTACCATGCCAAAGGATAAGCGTACAGAGGACTATATTACAGGACGTTTCGGCTGATAGACAGTAAAACCGCGGCGGAAAGGAAAAGATATGACAGTTCGCATAACTTATGAACATGAGTTGGAAGAGTTGAATAAGGATTTAAGAGAAATGGCGTTCATGGTGGAAAAGGCCATTGAGCAGACCTTTGTGGCTTTTGAGGATCAGAATTATACACTTGCAGAAGATGTCATCAAGGGGGATCGGACGGTTAATGATATGGAGCGGGCTATAGAATCCCGCTGCCTGTCTCTGATCCTGCGCCAACAGCCCGTAGCCTGCGACCTGCGCCAGATTTCCACCGCTTTAAAGGTGGTTACGGATCTGGAGCGTATCGGAGATCATGCTTCCGATATAGCAGAGCTGATCTTGAGGATTAAAAGCGAACACGCTTATCACATTGTAAAGCATCTTCCTCTTATGGCGGAAGAAGCCAGGAAAATGGTTCACGATGCGGTAGAGGCCTTTATTTCCCAGGATCTGGAAGAAACTGAAAAAATCATCCGTATGGATGATCGAGTAGACAGCCTGTTTAATCAGGTAAAGACAGATGTGATCAGCCTGCTGAAAACATCGCCGGATCAGGCAGATCAGGGAATCGATCTATTGATGGTCGCCAAATATCTGGAGCGCATCGGAGACCATGCCGTAAATGTGTGCGAATGGACCGAGTTTTCAAAGACAGGCGCTTTGAAGCATGTGCGGATCATGTAACAGAAACTGTTTTAATATGAAAAATGCCAGCCCCGCAAGCGAAAACGGAGCTGGCATTTTTCATATCATTATTCGCCAAACACAGCCTTATAATCTGCCTGGAATTTTGCAATTCCCTGATCGGTAAGGGGATGCTTTGTCATCTGCTCCAGCACCTTGTAGGGAACGGTAGCGATATCTGCTCCGGCTTTGGCGCAGTCGATCACATGGATCGGATTGCGCACGCTGGCTGCAATGATCTCTGTTTCGATATTGTGCATCTGGAAAATCTCCGTGATATCGTAGATCAGGTCAATGCCCGGCATGGAGATATCATCCAGACGGCCTAAGAAAGGAGATACATAAGTCGCTCCTGCTCTGGCGGCCAGCAGTGCCTGTGCAGCAGAAAATACCAGAGTAACATTTGTTTTAACGCCTTCTGCGGAAAGCACCTTTACAGCCTTTAAGCCTTCTACGGTCATGGGGATTTTTACAACCATGTTTGGATGGATGGCAGCGATCTCGCGGCCTTCTGCGATCATGCCTTCTGCGTCTGTGGTTGTAGCTTTTACCTCGCCGCTGATAGGGCCGTCTACGATGGATGTGATCTCAGAGATTACTTCCTTAAAGTCGCGGCCTTCTTTGGCGATCAGAGACGGATTGGTTGTAACTCCGCAGATGATCCCCATATCGTTTGCCTTGCGGATGTCTTCTACATTAGCAGTATCAACGAAAAATCTCATAAACAAAATCCTCCTCAAATTGCTGTATTTCATACTGGTTTATACATTTATTATAGCGCCATACAGCACAATGTCAAGCATAATATCGCAAAAAAATGCGTTAATTTGCGCAAAATAAAATCATGTGAATACATAAATTATTAAAAACGCAAACTAACGCACGAATTAAAGAAAAACTAACGCAAACAAACGCAAAAAGAGCAAAGAGAGGCTTTGCAGGCCGTTTTTATATAAAATCCAGTCCCCGGTTCCGGTATCCCAAAGCCATCTCGCCTTCCACAGATCCGTCTGTAATAAGGGCTGTAAAGGCTTCAATCCCGCACACATGATATCGTGATACGGTATTCAGCTTCACGGGATCCACCAGAGCGATGACCCGTCTGGAGGATCGGATCAGCTGGCTCTTGATACTTACCTCTTCAGGATAGGGAATCGTCATGCCGTATTCGGGGTGTACGGCATAAACGCCCATAAAACACAGATCCGGATGGTAGGCGGCTGCTTGAGCAGCTGCCGTTTCACCTACGGTTGTCATGGAATCCTTTAACAGATCCCCGCCCAGAACGATCACCTTTACCTGCTCCTTCATGGAACACACATGGGCGATGCTGTAGCTGTTTGTTAAAATCGTAAGTTTCATATCGGAAGGGATATTCTTAGCAAACTGCAGATTGGTGCTGCTGCCGTCAATGGCTACCAGCTGGTCGGGCTCCAGAAAGCCCAGGGCTCTTTCGGCGAGCTTCTGCTTCAGCTCTACGTCTGCCTCTTCCCGGTCGAAAAAACCGATGACCGGACGTTCCAGAGGGATTGCCCCTCCAAACACCCGTTTTAGCAGTCCTTTTTGATCTAGATCCAGCAGATCTCTGCGGACTGTATCCTCGGAAACCTTAAGGTCGGCTGCCAGCTGGCTTACCACAACCTTTCCTGATGTATGAAGCTTGTTTAAGATCAGTGCCTGTCGTTCTTCTTTCAGCATAAAATCTACTCCTGTGTGCCTGCCTTTTCGCGGAGCAGGATTTCAATGTAAGCAAGGATCAGAGGGGCTACGCCTTTTGCCTCATTTTTTACAATGGGTTCTCTCATATAGTAGTCAAAGGTGCCTTCCCGCATTTCTTTATTTCCAAGTCCTGCAACCAGGCAGATGCCGCCTAACTGAAGTTCTCCGTTTTCTTCAGAGAGATATGTTTCACAGATGCCGGTAAATGCCCTTTCTCCAAAGGTAAAATAGCTTTCATCCAGATAGCCCAGACGCACGCTCTTCATGATTGCATAGGCGAAGATGGCGGAGCCGGAGGTTTCCAGATAGTTTGGCTTAATGCGGCCTCTGTTTACAACCTGATACCACATACCGGTTTCCTTGTCCTGATAGGGCAGCATGGCGTCAATCAGTTCCTTATAAATAGCGCCCAGCTTTTCCTTCTCCTGGGCCATGGATCCCGGCATTACCTCCATGGTATCGATCAGGGCCATGGCATACCAGCCCAGTGCGCGCAGCCAGAAATTGTCTGACAGGCCTGTGACGGGGTCGCACCAGAAGGATTCTCTGGAATCATCATATGCGTGGTAGTACAGGCCGTTGCGTGTGTCTTTCATGAGGTCATATACATGAAGGAACTGCTCAAAGGAGTCCCGGCAGTTGGCACCATTATTATAGGTTACTTCGTACTGCATATAGAAGGGCTGGGCCATATACAGGCCATCCAGCCAGATCTGGTTTGGATAGATCATCTTGTGCCAGAAGTTGCCTGTTGTGGTTCTTGGCTGCCCTTTCAGCTGGCTGTATACCGTGTCGATGGCTTTGCGGTACTTCTCCCGTCCGGTAAGCTCATAGAGATCGAAAAGGGTTTTGCCGGCATTTACATTGTCCAGATTATATTCCTTTGGATCATAGGAAGTGATGGAGCCGTCCTCCTGCACAAAGTAGTCGATAAAGGCATCGGCAAATTCCAGGTATTTTCCATTTCGGGTAATATGGTACAATTCAAGAATGGCCTTGATCATACAGCCGTCAATGTAGTTCCAGGTAGAAGCTCCGCCGTTTTTGATCTTTTCGATGTTCCAGACCGGAGCCTGAGGCGTACTCTTGTCTAACAGCTGGTCAATGTAATGGTCCAAAATCTTCATCATGATATAATTCTCCTTTATCCTTTAAAAATAGTAACACATATATAAGGGTTTTTAAAGACAGTATGAAAGAAAATGATATGTAAACGTTTGCAGACCAAAAACGGGTAATAAATGTCATGACTGTCTGGATCTAATTTCCCTTAATTTGGTAAAAAATACTTGCATTACCACCAAAAATATCATTTTCTGTCTTGAAACCATCTTATCACAAAAAAACAGGCACCGCAAACCTTTGTTCGCGATGCCTGTCTTAATTTTCTGACTGTAGTAAAAAATTACTCAGCGTATGCAATAGCCTCGATCTCTACCAGTGCGCCCTTCGGAAGTGCTGCAACCTCAAAAGCTGCTCTTGCCGGGCAAGCGCCCTCGAAGAAAGTAGCGTAAACCTCGTTCATAGCACCGAAATCAGCGATGTTGTTTAACAGAACGGTGGTCTTTACTACATTAGCCATGCTCAGTCCGTCGCTCTCAAGAATGTTCTTGATGTTGGTTAAGGACTGCTTGGTCTGTGCTGCGATGTCTGCGCCAGCAAACTCGCCGGTAGCCGGGTCGATCGGAAGCTGACCGGAAACGAATACGAATTTGTCTGCGTGGATTGCCTGGGAGTATGGTCCGATTGCTGCCGGAGCATTGTTTGTTGCTAATACTTTCTTCATAAGAAATAGATCTCCTTTGTTTAATCTTTGTAATTCCCTATTATAGACACTCCGAATAGAAAATTCAATCCTTTTTCGCAATGATATATAACTTTATGTAAGTTTTAAAACTTTTCGTTTTATCTTTATCGGAGCTTTCCCTCTTGCCATCTGGTTTTCAATACTATAATAGATAGGAACTATTCAGCTCTATTTTGCTGATTTTTCCGTTGTTGCAGGGTATTATTTGCTGATTTTTAATGCTGATTTTTGTGTTTCATTCATTTTATAGTATCATTTTAGTATCACACAGCACCACAATATAATCGGTGCACTCTTGCCTTTTTCTGGCCGCCATAGTAAAATAATAAAAGGAGCGATACCTGACCCCCGCTTTGGGTTGGGCCATCGCTCCATTTTGCTTTACAGTTCCAGGGCTACCCTCTCCGTTGAACTTGTCCAGGTGCGAGCAAAATGTCCCACACCGCCGCCGATCAGAGCGTTGTTATAGATCCAGGAATCCTCTGGAAGGAACGCACGCAGTAGCTTGCCGTTCTCGCCGCTCCTTAAGCTCCGTAGGGCCTTATCGTGCTGCTGCCTTGCCGCGGCCACAGTGAGGCCACAGGAAGCAGCACACTCTCGCAGCGTGAACTTTCCCTGGTACCTGCTGCGAATCACTTCCGCCTGGATCTCCGGCAGACTGTCTACACAGCTCCACAGGGTATGGCAGAGGCTTTTACTCTCCATCCGGTCCAGAATATCCTCTTCCTGGTTGCCTGCTGCCGCCACCAGATCCCCCACCGTGGCATCTTCTGTGCCATCAGCTCCCACAACAGGCGCGTCCAGGCTTCTCAGACTCGCCATACAGGCGTTTTCCTGTAGTGCCCTGACCTGTTCCAGGGTAAGCCACATAAACCGCGCTATTTCGACCGCTGAGGGTTCACGGCCATACTCCTTTTCATAATCTGACTGAAATTTCTTCATCTTCCGGATCTGTTCCAGGCACTGCACCGGGATGCGCATGCAGCTGCCATTGTTTTGCAGATAGCGCCTCATGCGCTGGTGGATCCAGTGGCTTGCATAGGTGAGGAACTTCACGCCTGCAGAAGGATCATAGTTATCTATGGCCGGATATAATGCAAGATAGCCCTCCTGCAGCAGGTCTTCCATCTCTCCGGTGTCCCAGTATTGCCAGGCTACAGACCGGATGAAGTCCTTGACCTGATCATAAAGCAGTGCCATGTTGTTTCCTGTGTCCTCTCCGGCCTGAATCAGGGTTACAAGTTGTTCATTCGTCATGTTCCTCACCTCATTCCATTAATGCCCGCACAGCTGCACCAGGACACCGCAGAAGACCAAATTCAACCCCACAAGCATCAGCTTCGCCCTGGTATGCGTCAGTTCCTTCCCGCGTCTCTTGAATCTCTGATGACACAGGAGAGAACCGAACAGCGTACCGCCTACCGCGGCCATGATTGTTCCTTCCATCTTTCTACCTCTCTTTCTTATTTATCGTAACTTCCTGCAATATCTTTTCCAGTTCATTAATACGGCGCTGTTGTTCATCCGTCCGGATGGCAGACAATACCGCGTTGCAACCCAGAATAATGGTATTTGCCGTTTTATTATCCATTTCTTTGTTTGCGACCATGTTCATGACACGGGATAATGTGCGCCGAACCTCTGTGGCCGTCTTCGTTTTCAATCTGATCTGGCTCATCTTATCCGCCTCCCTTCCAGGCCAATGCCTGAACGATCTGCCGCCAGTCATCCCGCGGAAAGCCCAACAACTCTATTAAATCCGCTACACATTCTTCTGTGTGCGGATTCTCTTTTATAGACCGCTCCCAGGGCTTCAGACGCGGCTCTTTCGCCTCTATGGCCTGCATGATTAATCTGTCCAACTTGTCCATGCTATTTCCTTTCAAAATGCCCCAGATCATCCACACAGGACGTCTGGGGCATTCTCTTATACTGTCTTATTTTCCTGGTAATAGATGGCCTTTACCTTATTATCCAGCACAAACGCATCGTAACAGATACGGCCCTCCACCAGGGAACCGCTGATTCCCGGCGGATCTCTGTGAATTTTATAATCCTCTAACTTCGTAGGTGCCACCGTGGCCACTGGATGAGCCAGCATGAAGCCGAAGTTCTCCGGAAGTCTCGCAGCCGGAACCTTGATTACATTTGCGCCGTCAAGGTTTGCAATTACGCCGCGAATTCGCAGATCATTGCCGATGTTGGTATCCATCACAATATCTTTGCAGCGCTTCATAAGCTGGTAAACATCCGGAGTTACTACCAGCTGCCGGTTATCTTCCGGAACATCTGCGTTATCCAGCGCAGTGCCCGCCTTTAAGATCTCTGTATAGATATTTTCCTCAGTCAGAGTTACTGCAGTCGGTTTCGCGCCCGCTCCTGCTGCCATAACACCGTAAGTATAAGTGTCCACTTCTGGAATGATAACCTGTCTCTGCTGTCTGGCCAGCGCAGAAGCTGCAGCAAGCTGGTTACCTGTCTCATCCTCATCGAGCTTATCAATCGCAAAAGTAAAGGAACGGTCCTTTGTTAAGGTCATTTCCTCTGTGGTGGCGTCTAAGCCCTGGATAGCGCCATATCTGGACCAGTTGCCAGTTTTCGGACCAGAACGTCCGTAATCTTCCATATCCGCTGTAGTGATCTTATACACCTTAACGGTATGGGCTCCGGTCCATTCAAAGTCCTGGTTTGTCAGTAAGGATTTTTTACTTTCCTTCGTAAAAATCTCATCCACATAGGGGAGATATTTTGTCACTAAATCAATTGCCATAATTTAATTTCCTTTCAGTCCCATAGCAGCGCGCACCGGATCATGGGAAGTTGTAAAGCCGGACGCCGAATTATTACCGGCACCGATCTGGACAAAGCCGGATGCTTCACTTTTCTTCACGGTATCACTGCTGCTATATACTTTCTGTAATGTATCTAATTTCGTTTTTAAGTCTTTTTCATCCGTGCAGGTGATCACGTCGGCCAGATCCATAGACATCCCGCGGGCGCTTAACTGCTCCTTCACAAGAAGTTTCATTTCTCGATCATGAAGCGCCTTTTCTCTTTCACTGAACGCTGCTTCATTCTCTTTTGCGGCCTGTGCCTTCATTCTGGAAAATCTCGACTGGATAAAGTTATTTACTTCTTCCTGGGTAAAGGTTTTCTTTGGGCTGTCGGCTCCTCCCTGCATTTCATCCCCCATATTCTCACTATGGGTATTTTCATTCATATTCTCAGCCATTGATATGCCTTTCTCCGTTTTACGCCCGGGCGGCTTATTATTTAATGGATCGGGCAGTTTTTTCCCTTGCTGCCCACAGGTAAGAAAAGAGACCGGATTAAACCGGCAGAACCGGCAAACAAAAAAAGGCGCAGGAACAGGTAAAACCATTTCTGGCTTATCCTATTCCCACGCCTATCTCTTAAAGGCTTCCCGGTAACTATGGCAGATGTTACCGGGGGTACTCTTCAATATTCGTTTGCACTTTGGTTATCTGGCGGGCGTCCGAACCTCCCGCATATCTTTTAACCCATAGGGTGTGTGACACGGACGAAATCTTCACCTCAGATACCCTAAAAATATTATACCAGATTCATAGGGGGTATGCAATGAATTTTCTAGTATTTACAAGGCTTTTCGACTATTCTATGTATCATTTTCGCACATAAAAAGCGGGCTGCTTATCCAATATTGCACCAGATACACAGCCCATTTTTATCATTTCATAACCACATATGCTTTCAGAAACTGTCCTTCCCTGTTCCGTGACACCTTCCAGGTCTTCACGTCCGGCTGCAGCCTTGTAAGTAGCTGTTTCAGCTCCTCAGGGCGTTCATACGAGACTTTAATCTTTACCATGATAGTTTTTACCTCACAGCCATGCAAAAGCCTACAGCAAGGATGATGTTGATCATCATGGAGACCGTTGCAAGCTCACTTAAGAATTTATTGTTCATGCTCTGTTCCTTTCTGTTGCGATGTCGCAACGAAACGTACGGGGACGTTTACCAGCCGTTCCCGTATACGCTGCCGGCCGTTGGTAGCCAACCGGCAGCAGGTGCCGCACTCTCGCAGTGGCCAGCGGCTCAATCCAAATTATTCTTTTGAAAATCTATGTAAAGCCATTCTATGCTGATCTGTGTCTATATAACTGTCTCCGGATCCGATCAATACGGTCCATTGCACGAAGCATCCCTTTAATTCCATCTTCCTGTGCATAGTTTCGCGCTTCCAGGCGCTCCAGGCTGTCCAGATCCAGATATGTAGCCAAAAGCTCAACCAGCCGATCCAATCCAATAGCATCATCATTTATCAAAATCACGTCCGCATGGTTGTAATGGATACTGACCCCCGAAGTTTTGCGCGGAATCCTTGCCGCGGCTATCCGGTATTTTTCATTTAAAATTTTATATTCCATTCTCTTTCCCTTTCCGCCGGACTGTGATAATATATGTGTGGTTTGTGACAGCTCCGGCTGTACTCCGCCCTGCTGGATGCGCCAACATCCTCAGGGCTTTTTTCATGTTATCTTTTAATATCCTCTGTCGGCCATCACGCTGATACTGTCTTTGATATCCTCCAGCTCATTGATCTTAATCAGTTCAATGGCCTGTTCTTCTGTGAAGCCCTCAGACACCGCGATATTAACCAGCACTCTATAATACTGGCAGCTATCACGAAACAGTTTCTTTGGGTCCGGTCTGCTATATCCGTATGCCATTACTTCTTTTTCCCCTTTCTCTTTGTCTTCATAAACTGAAACATTTTTGCCTGCGTCTTTGCTTTCTGCTTCGGAAGATCATAACAACCTACATCATAGACC